>Ga0075467_10002000_pt1 | contig 16408 bp, 16 predicted proteins | sample DEB08_DNA_9_FD_75067 | JGI IMG/M metagenome (GOLD analysis project Ga0075467, IMG submission 75067) | Aqueous microbial communities from the Delaware River and Bay under freshwater to marine salinity gradient to study organic matter... | ecosystem: Environmental > Aquatic > Marine > Coastal ... | reverse complement strand
GGGAAAAGCGATATGAGGCCTTGGGCCTGCATCAATGGCCCGCCGATACCGTGAAATTGCACTGCAGGCTGCAAGGATTTCAGCGCCGCCATAAGGGCAGCCCCCAGCCGATCCCCCGAAGGCTCACCTGCGATCAGGGTCAGCTTCATGACGGGTCAGAGGCGCGCGACCATAAGAAGAGGTCAAGCGCTGCGGCTCGATTGATCATCGCAGCTTGGTCGAGGAGAATGACATGGCCTGCCTGAAAGGCGATACCGCCCAGCCCTGCTTTGTGAACCATTTCAAGGGTTTGCAATCCAATCGTCGGCAGATCAATGCGCAAATCCTGGCCCGGTTTGGGCGCTTTATAAAACAGGCCCTTGGTGGTTTTGGGTCGCAGGTTTTGCGGGATAAGCGCTGTTTGGACCAGCATCGCATCGGTGCCCGTGATGGTTTCCACCGCCAGACACAGGCCAGCTTGGACCACAGCGCCCTGCCCCACATCAACTGCGCCCAAGGCTGAAACGATTGCGGCCGCACGCGCGGCGTCTGCTGCATCAAGGGCGCTGGTTTGGCCCACAAGCAGGCCTGCGGCGGGGGTCAGATCGGGGGCGATGTCTGCTGCACTCTGAATTTCCAGATCAAATTCTTGGAAAATTGTAAGCACTTCGCGCAAGGTAGCATCATCACCCGCCTGCATCGCGGCAATCAAACGCGGCACCATTTGCGCGGTCAGTGGGTCAAACAGGCTTGGATCAAGCGCGGGGCGCTGCACGGCACCGGCAAAGCATACCTTGGTAATGCCTTGATCAATAAGGTGATTTAGGAAAGGGACAAGCCGTTCCACGCGAAATGTCAGATCCGGGGTAAGGCCTGTGGGGGCATAGCCGTCAAGTGCTGCAACCAGTGGCTTTTCAGCCAATTGCGCGACAAGGGTTGCGGGCAGCGCCCCTGCCCCCGCGATGATCGCAAGATTGGTCATTTTGGTGTCAGGAAGGAGCGGTCGGTGGCGGACAGGATAAAATCCGTCATCTCGCGCACATGCTGGCTGTCGGTTTCCTCGGCCAATTTGCGGGCGCGGTCAAGGAAAGTGCCTTCGCCCTGGGCCAGCATTTGATAGCCCGCGCGCAAGGCGGTGATTTCAGCCCGGTCCACGCCACGCCTTTTGAGACCAACAAGGTTAAGACCGTCGAGATCGCCGCGCGGTCCTTGGACCAGACCGTGGGGCAACACGTCATTGGTGACCATCGTGACCGCACCGATAATGGCGCCGTGGCCGATGCGCACCCATTGATGCACGCCCGACAACCCGCCGATGATCACATCATCGCCAATCTGGCAATGACCCGCGATGGCCGCTTGGTTGGCCAGAATAACACGATTGCCAAGGGTAGCATCATGGCCGACATGCGCACCGGTCATCAAAAGACAATCATCGCCGACGCGGGTGATGCCGCCACCGCCTGCTGTGCCGGTATTCAGCGTGGCGCCTTCGCGGATGCGGCAGCGCGCGCCGACGATCAGGCGGGTATGTTCGCCTTTAAATTTAAGGTCTTGCGGGACTTCGCCAACGCAAGCGAAGGGGAAAATGATGGTTTCTTCGCCAATCTCGGTCCAGCCGGTGACGACGGCATGGGATTTAAGTTCAACGCCCGCCGCCAAGGTGACTTCGGGACCGATCATGCAGAACGGGCCGATTTTGCAGCCCGGCCCAAGGGTGGCGCCGGGGTCGACAATGGCCGAGGGGTGGACTTGGGCGGTCATGCTTTGGGCAGGTCCATCATGGCGGTGAATTCAGCTTGGGCGCACAGCTCGCCATCGACGGTGGCGCGGCCTTCGAATTTCCAGACCTTGCCGCCGCCGCGTTTCACGGTGACATGCAGCTCCATCACATCACCCGGCACAACCATGCGGCGGAATTTCACCGCATCAATGCCCATGAAATAGACCAGCAGGTTTTTATCGGCCAAATCCAAGGACACACCGACAAGGATGCCCGAGGTTTGAGCCAGTGCTTCGATGATTTGCACGCCGGGAAACACGGGTTTGCCGGGGAAATGCCCTTGGAACTGCGGCTCATTCATGGTGACGCATTTGATGCCGACGGCCGATTGGTTCGGCACGATGTCGCGGACTTTATCGACCAGCAAAAACGGATAGCGATGCGGCAGGATGCGCTGGATCAGGTCGATATCGGCCGTGGTAGGCAGCGAGGGTGCAGCGTCGGTCATGTGGCGTTCCTTTGCGGATTTGGTCTTGTCGCAATAGCAAGTCAGGCGGTCCAGGACAAGTCAGCCTGCGGTTACGGTTAAGGCGCGGTTTCGGCAGGTTGCGCCGGGTCGGTTGGGGCGGGAGCCGATGTGGCAAGCTGTTCATTGATCCGTTCAATGGCGGCTTGAGTTATATCGACGCGGTCAAGGCTCAGAATCACCGAGCCTTGGTCAATGAGCATTAGCGCTCCCATCTCTTGCATAAGCTCTGCCAAAATCGGCACGGCCGACTCAAAGAATTTTTGCTGATCCGCCTCGCGCTGACGTTTAAGATCGCGGTCTTTCGCGCTCCATGCCTTGCGTATCTTTTCAACTTTTTCGTCAAATGCAGCAGCGATTGGCATGAACTCCGCGGGCGATAACGTGGCGCGGCGCTCGGTTAGCATCCGCTCTTCAATCTCCAGATCCGACTCTATCTTGCGAATTTCGGCCTGCAAAGTCCGGGAATCGGCTTCAAGCCGGATCAGTGAGGCTTTGCCGAAAGCGGAATCTTCAAACAGACGTTGCTGATTGAGGGTCAAAACCGACGATTGAAAAACTTGGGGGGGGGCAGTTTGTTGCGCATTGGCAACCACTGCCCCGCCCGCGGCCGCAAGCGCCAAACAAGACGCTGCTGCGAACCGACCAAGCATCAGAACTTTGACGAAATCGTCAGGTCAAATTTGCGTTCTTTATCATAGGTTTGCTTTTTGACCGCCCGCGAAAAGTTAAAGCGCAGCGGACCAATCGGCGTATCCCAGAACAATGACAGACCCACGGCAGCGCGCAGATGAGCGCTGTCATCGACAAGTTTTGCACCTGCCGGACCGCCATTCACGTTATCAAGGCTCCAGACAGACCCAACGTCAACAAAAGCACCGCCTTTGATCTTGTACTCATCGGGAAAGCCGATCGGAAACTCTGCCTCAAACCGTGCAACCGCAAACATATTGCCGCCCAATGCATCGAGGTTGGGCACCTTCCTGTCGCGCGGGCCCAAGCCGTTGCCTTCAAAACCACGGATTTTACCAGAGCCGAAGAACCGTTCGGTCACGCGGGAATTGCCTTTGATCATATTGATCATTCCGCCTTCTAACACGGCGCGCAGCGTCAAATCGTCATTCATCACCCGGCGTTCTGCCAAGGCTAAGCCATTGCTCGAAATATAGCGGGAATCACCACCAAGCCCGGCGAAATCTTGGGAGAAGCGCAGCAAGATGCCACCATCGGGATTGATGCCCGAAGTCCGCGTATCATATTCAAATGCATAGCCGACCGAAGACGCAAACTGCCCGCCAACCGCCGCTTCATCTCTGAGAATCTGGGACGAGCCCCGATCAACATTGCGGATCGCGGTTTCAGCAAGCTTGTAGTTCAACTGCATACGGCTGTTTTCACCGATTGGGAACCCAATGCCGAACCCGACAGAGGCTGAGCGCGTGTTGTAGAACGAGTTGTCGTAATTGCTTTCGGCGTAGTTAACGCCAACAGAAAAGGACAGATCCCGACCCAGAAATGCGGGTTCTATAAACGACAAACTGCCGCTTTTGGAATCAGCTGTCGTTTCAATCGACGCGCCAACCGTTTGACCGCGCCCCAAGAAGTTGGTTTCGGTAAAGCCACCGCTAAAACCGATACCCGAATCTGCGCCATAGGTCGCGCCAAAGGTCAGCGAGCCTGTGGGTTGCTCTTCAACTTCGACGTTGACGACGACCTGATCTGCCGCACTACCTTGAGCGGCATCGACATTGGCTTCCTTAAAGAAACCAAGCGCGCGAATACGTTCTGCTGCACGGCGCACCTCGCGCGGGTTGAAGGGGTCCCCTTCTGCCGCGCGGAATTCGCGGCGAATAACCTCATCCAAGGTTGTGGTATTGCCTTGGATATCAATACGTTCAACGAAAATCCGGGGCCCGTTTGTGATCGCAAATTCAATATCCAGCGACAAATCACGCTCATTACGGGTAATGCGCGGTTCAATTGAGACAAAGTTGAGCGATTTTTTCAGAGCAAGGTTTTCAAGCCGTGCGATATTGCTTTCGATAATAGTGGGCGAATAGGTTACCCCCGACCGCAATTTAAGAGCCTTTTCAAACTCTGCCGCATCCACGCCGTCAATTTCCGACACTGTGGTGACATTGCCGATTTTAAACTTTTGGCCTTCGCGCACGGTAAAGGTTACGAAAAACCCGTCCCGCTCACGGGTCACTTCACCCACGGCGTCCAGCACCTGAAAATCAACATAACCGCGCGCCAGATAGAAATCTTTCAACAATTGCTTGTCGAATTCGATCCGGTCGGCAACGAATGTGTCCGATTGGAAAAAGGTACGGAAAATGCCGGCTTGTTTTGTGGCCAGAACTTGGCGCAAACGGCGATCGGAAAAGGCGCGGTTGCCATTAAAGCTCAGCCGCTCCACTTCAACCACCTGGCCTTCGCGGATATCAAATACCAGGTCAACGCGGTTATCGGAACGGCGAATGATCTTGGGATCAACCGTCGCAGCAATCCGGCCTTGTTCTTGATAAGCCTTGGTAATCTCGGCGGCATCCGCCTCGGCCTGCGCAGGCGAGAACACCCGGCGCGACTGCGATTTCACGATTTTGGCCAAGGCATCATCCTTGATGCGCTTGTTGCCTTCAAAATTGATAATGTTGATGGTCGGGAACTCGCGGACCGTGATGACCAGCGTGTTGCCCTTTGGCACCACCTGCACATCTTCAAACAAGCCTGCGTTGGAAATGCGCTGAACCGCGTCGTTCAATTGGCCCGCCGAAACGGTCTGGCCACGAGCGATTCCCGCATAGGACAGGATCGTGGCTGCATCAACACGCTGGTTGCCATCGACTTGAACGTTGGAGAATTGGTACGTTTGCGCCTCTGCCTGCCAAGCGGTACCCAAACAAGCCATTGAGACGATTACAGAAACCGAAACGATGGCCGAGTGACGCTTGACCCGGCGCAAGATGTTGCGGGACATGGAAACCCGATCCGCAATATACATTGTTCTGCCCCATAAAAAAATCCTGTTGCCCCTGACTAACGGGAATGGATCATCTTGTCAAAAGGGGAGCGCGTTTAATTGTTTCACGCGTGTCACATTACGGGCTTGGGACGGCAAAAAGGGGTTAGGGGTGCAAAATCACATTGCCCAAAAACGCGCCGGCCAAAAGACCGACAACAATAGTGCCTGCGCTGAAAAGACGATCCCAGTTCAGACCCAAAAGCAGCGAGAAGCCTTGATATCCGTTCACAACCGTTTGCATCAGATTCACCTATGATTGACATCCTATCCGCCATGATTAGCGAAAGAATGTGGCACCAATTGGGCGAATAGGATGCGATGTTAAAGCCGGGTTAGCAAAACGGCGGTGATTAAGGGCAAAACAGGTCATTCCCGACCGCAAACACCATAAGCGACAACAGTAGCATCAAACCAACCATCATAAACGCGCGCAAGGCACGGTCAGAGGGCGGCTTGCCGGTTACCGCCTCATAGACGTGAAACACGAGGTGGCCGCCATCGAGCACGGGGATCGGGAACAGATTCATCAAGCCCACGGCGGTCGAAAGGCCTGCGATCATCATCATAAAGGTCAATGCCCCTTGTGAGGCCGCCGCTGAAGAGGTGCGCGCGATGCCGATAGGGCCACGCAAGTTGCAGGATGAAATCGCACCCGAGACGATATGCCCCAACCCAGACAGGCTGGTGGTGATCAGGCTCCAGGTCCGCTCGACGCTGATGGTCAGGGTTTCAAGCGGGCCAGGGGTGTAGACTTTCGGCGTAAACATCAAGCCTTCGCCAAGCCCGATGAGGAAGCGTTCTTCAAACCCGCCATCGGCCAAAGGACTGGTGGTCATGCGGGGGGTTAAGGTTGTGTTAAACTCGCTGCCGGGCTGTGGGTCGCCAGCCTGCCCTTCGGCGTCGCTTGGCCGCCAAACCTTCAACGAAAGCTCGGCATTTTTGGTTTCTTTGACGACCGAAACAAGGTCACTAAAGGCACTGACAGATTGGTCATTGATCGCCAAAATCACATCACCCTCAGTCAGGCCCGCGTCTTGAGCTGCTGATTCCAAGGCGATGGACCCGATCAGTGCCGGGAAGGGATAAGGGCCGGGAATGGTGATGTCGCGGCCATCGCGGGCCAAGGTGTAGTCAATAACGGGCTGAGACGGCAGTTCGCGGGCCACAGTGATAAACGCTTGCAAATCAGGGGTTTCAACCCCGTTCATCGCCAAAATTTCATCACCGGCGCGCAAAGTTTGGCTGTTGTTGGGCAAGGGTTTCACCTCGCCCACCACAGCGCGGTCGATAGCCACGCCGAAGTACAAGATGATCGCGCAATAAATCAGGATAGTCAGGATAAAGTTGAATACCGGGCCTGCCAAAACGGTGGCTGAGCGTGCCCAAAGCGGCGCGCCATGCATCGTGTGGCGGCGATCTGCGACTGAAAGCTGCGAAATTGCCGCGCCATCCTTGCCAGATGCGGCATCACTGTCGCCCAGAAATTTTACAAATCCGCCAAAAGGCACGGCGGCCACCTGCCAGCGCGTGCCACGTTTGTCCATGCGCGAAAAAAGTACGGGACCGAAGCCGAGACTGAACACCTCAGCGTGAATCCCGGACCAGCGGCCAACGATATAATGACCATATTCATGCACAGCGACAATAATCGACAAGGCAATCACAAAGGCGGCAATCGTCCATGCGAAATTGCCGAAGGACGGGATCAGATTTAAAAATTCCACTGTTACTTAATTCCTTGTTGCCGTGTGATGACCGCTTCACTGGCGATCTTACGTGCCAAATGGTCCATGTTCAGCACATCCTCAAGGGAGGTCGCGGCAATTTGAAGGCTATTTTGGTACGAAAGTCTGGCAAGCGTATCCTCAACCACCTCTGCCATGGCCAAAAACGGCAAATTGCCCGCGATAAAGTGGTCGAGGGCGATTTCTTTGGCGGCGTTGAATGCAGCCCCTGACAGGCCGCGCGTCTCCATCACAGCGCGCGCAAGGCGCAAGGCGGGAAAGCGTACGGGATCGGGGGCCTCAAAATTCAGACTGGCCAAACGCGCGAGATCAAGTCGTTCAACCGGCACCTCGCCTCTTTTTGGCCAATGCAGCGCATAGCCGATGGCGTGGCGCATATCGGCCGGGCCCAAATGTGCCATGATGCCCCCATCGCGAAAGCCGATCAGCGCGTGGATGATCGATTGCGGGTGGGTGATCACTTCTATCTGGCTTGGAGCGAAATCAAAAAACTCTCGGGTTTCTATCAGTTCCAAGGCTTTGTTGAACATTGACGCGGAATCGATGGAAATGCGCTGCCCCATCGACCAATTGGGGTGGGCAACCGCCTGCGCAGGTGTGATCGCCTGCATCTGTGCATAGGTGAACGTCCGAAACGGTCCGCCAGACGCGGTGATGATCACCCGCTCGACCGCCGCTTTCTCTTCGCCTGCCAGCGCTTGGAATACCGCCGAATGTTCACTGTCGACCGGCAAAATCGTGGCGCCGTATTTAGCGGCAGTGGCCATCAGCAAAGGGCCAGCGGTCACCAGACTTTCCTTATTGGCCAAGGCCAGCGTGCCGCCGTGGCGCAGCGCGCGCAGCCCCGGCACAAGGCCTGCCGCGCCCACAATCGCCGACATAACCCAATCGGCAGGCCTGTCTGCGGCGTCAACAATGCCGCTGGGGCCTGCGGCGCAGACCGTATCGGTGCCTGCAAGGGCCGCGCGCAAATCGGGCAGCAAATCGGGGCGCGCGGTCACGGCGATTTCGGCGTGCAGCGCGCGGGCCATTTCTGCCAAGCGTTTGATATTCTGCGCGCCAGTCAGCGCCACAGTGCGGTAGGCCGCAGGGCCACCTCCACGCATGATCAGATCAAACGTGCTTTCGCCAATCGACCCCGTCGCGCCGAAAATTGAAATTGATCGCATGGATCAGCCCCCGCTTGGCAGCGGCAAAGCCACAACAAGCGACAAAAGCATCACCAGCACTACGGCCCCGGTCATTGCATCAAACCGGTCCATGAAACCACCGTGACCGGGGATCAGGTCCGAGCTGTCCTTGACGCCGGTGCGCCGTTTGATCCAGCTTTCGGCGATATCACCCATCTGGCCTGCAAAGGCAACCAAAGGTGACAAGATCACGATACCGCCCGGCGCATAGCCCATAGCCCAAAACAAAATTCCAACACCAATAGCACCGGCCCAGCCTGCGATGGTGCCTGACCATGTTTTCTTGGGGCTGATGGCCGGCCAAAATTTCGGGCCGCCAAGGATGCGACCTGCAAAATAGCCCATCACATCCGACACCACCACGACAGATACGATCCAGACAATCGCGGCCGTGCCTGCATCATTGCGCAATGTGATCAGGCCGTAGCCTGCAATCATCGCCCCCGCAGCCCAAAGGGCCGAGAGCCTGCGGTCGCGGCGCGGAGTAAGCGCAAAAGCCAAAGCCGGAACCAACAGCAACACCGCACTGTACTCACGCGGCGAAAACAAGGTAACGGCCAAGCATGCTCCTCCCAAAACGCCCATGAAAGCCGCGTTACGGGTTTGTGGCATGCGGCTTGCGCGCAGCGATACAGGCGGGCGCGTCATCGCCCCCAATTCCCATAGCATGCAGGCTGTCAGCAAAATGACCATGACGGAAAATGTCCAGCCACCCGCCCAGATTTCAACAGCGCCCACGCTGGCTATGACGGCCGCCGACAGCATACGCGGTCGCAGATCGGCCCAGCGATTTGGGGCGGCGCTCATACGGGGATAACCCCGCCGAAACGCCGTTCACGATTGCCAAAGCGGGCCAGGATATCGGCCAGTTCTTTCGGGCTGAAATCGGGCCAAAGGGTCGGGGTGAACTCATATTCGGCATAGGCCGATTGCCACACCATGAAATTCGACGTGCGGGTTTCGCCCGACGTGCGGATCACCAAATCCGGGTCAGGTAGACCGCCTGTATCAAGCTGCTGGGCAATCGCCGCCTCAGTTATATCGGAAGGGTCAAGCCGACCTTCCGCCACCTCTTGCGCCAACGCGCGAGTGGCGCGCAAAATCTCGTCCCGGCCGCCATAGTTGATGGCAACGGTTAGGTTCAGGCGCGAAAAACCTGCGGTCCGCGCCTCAATCCCCGCCATCAGGCGTTGGAGCTTGGGGTCAAGCCTACTGCGATCACCGATAAAGCGCATGCGCACGCCTTCGGCTGCCATGCGGTCTGCCTCACGTTGAATATAGCGGGCAAAAATGGCCATAAGGCCCAGCACTTCCTCAGTCGAGCGTTTCCAGTTTTCGGTGGAAAACGCATAGACCGTCAACCATTTGATGCCCAAATCAGGTGCGCAGGCTACGATTTCCTTGACCCGCTCTGCCCCTTTGCGGTGGCCCACCAGCCGAGGCCAACCGCGATTGGTGGCCCAGCGCCCATTGCCGTCCATGATGATGGCGACATGCTGGACAGATTGTGCCTTTGGCGGTTGGGCATTTGAAAGAGGACGGAGCGCTGACACGGAAAGGTGGCCCTTACACAAACGAAAAACGGCTGGCTAAATAGGCCCGCCTTAAACTTGCATGATTTCTTGTTGCTTGGCGTCAAGCGCTTTGTCCACGGCAGCGATGGCCTTGTCGGTCAATTCTTGTACCGTGGCTTCCCAGAATTTCTGGTCATCTTCAGAAATACCATCCGTCTTTGCCTTTTTGATCTGGTCCATCCCATCGCGGCGAATGTTGCGGATCGCAACCTTGGCGCTTTCGGCATATTGGCCCGCAACCTTGGTCAACTCGCGCCGACGCTCTTCGTTCAACTCGGGGATCGGCAGCATGATGATCGTGCCGTTCAGCTGCGGATTGATCCCAAGCCCGGATTCGCGGATCGCTTTTTCAACCTTGCCGACCAGCCCCTTGTCCCAAACATTGATCGTCACCATGCGTGGTTCAGGCACGTTGACGGTGGCCACCTGGTTCAAGGGCGTCATCGAGCCGTAAGCATCCACCATGATCGGATCGACCATTGAGGCTGAGCCACGCCCCGTGCGCAATGTGCCGAATTCGGCCCGCAGCGAGGCATGCGCCCCATCCATCCGGCGTTCCAGATCATCAGTATCCAGCATAAAATCGTCTGACATATTAGCCTCTTAGCACAGTTGTGGCCCGATTGAGCGCGCATTTTAACGCTTTATAACGCCTCACCCAGAGTAAGTATAGAAAAACAGACCAAAGCCAGAAAAACGACAAATCCTATGTGGTTTTATCCCGCGTTGGTAAACAAAGCCTTAGCCGTGAACCTTGGTATAGGTACCTTGGCCGGCCAAAATACCGCGAAATCCGCCCGGTTCATCCAAGGAAAACACGATAATCGGCAGGTTGTTGTCACGGGCAAGGGCAATGGCTGACGCATCCATCACGCCAAGATGTTGTTGCAGCACCTCGTCATAGGTGACGGTGTCATAGCGTTTGGCATCGGCGTGTTTCTTGGGGTCTTTGTCATAAACACCGTCCACCTTTGTGCCCTTGAAGATCGCTTCGCAGGCCATTTCATTGGCCCGCAAGGTGGCTGCGGTATCGGTGGTGAAATAGGGGTTACCTGTGCCTGCTGCAAAAATGCAAACGCGCTTTTTTTCCAAATGGCGCACTGCGCGGCGGCGGATGTAAGGCTCACAGACCTGATCCATTGGAATCGCCGAAATTACGCGCGTGTGGATTTTCAGCGCCTCAAGGGCTGCTTGCATCGCCAGCGCGTTCATCACTGTGGCCAGCATCCCCATATAATCTGCCGTTGTGCGCTCCATCCCTTGGGCCGAGCCTTGCAGCCCGCGAAAGATATTGCCGCCGCCAATAACCATGCAAATCTCAACGCCCAAATCATGCACAGACTTCACCTCTTCGGCGATGCGTGCCACGGTGGGCGGGTGCAGGCCGTAGCCTTGGTCGCCCATCAACGCCTCGCCCGAGATTTTGAGCATGACGCGGCGGTGCGTGGTGACGGGCGTATCACTGGGTGTGGCGGGCATTTTGGGGTTCCTGACGGGTTGCGCTGCGTCTGTGGCAGATCACGGCTTGGACTGGGGCGCAAAATGTCGCAAAACGGCGGCATGTTCAACCGTTGATACGGGGTATGAACCGCAAAGCTGGCTAGGAATAATCCATTGGACGTTTGGGACACTGCGATCAAAACGATACCTGACGCACGAGCTGTGCTGATTGCGGGCCCCACGGCCAGCGGCAAGTCGGACTTGGCGGCGCGGATCGTGGCGAAAGGCGGCGGTGTGGTGGTCAATGCCGATGCGTTGCAGGTCTATGATTGCTGGCGCGTGCTGACAGCGCGGCCCAGCCTGACCGAGGAGGCCGCCCTGCCCCACCGCCTCTATGGCCATATCGGGCGCGACACCCCCTATTCGGTGGGCCATTGGCTGCGCGAGGTTGAAGCTGTGATCGCCACAGGCCTGCGCCCGGTGATTGTGGGCGGCACCGGCCTTTATTTTAGCGCGCTGACCATGGGCTTGGCCGAGATCCCGCCAACCCCAGCCCAAACGCGCCAGATTGCCGATGCACGGTTGGAACACGAAGGTGCAGCCGCGCTGCTGGCAGAACTTGATGCCAAAACTGTGGCGCGAATCGATATTTTGAACCCTGCCCGCGTGCAGCGCGCCTGGGAGGTTTTGCACGCCACCGGGCGCGGTTTGGCTGATTGGCAAGACCAAACTGGCCCGGCCTTGCTGCCTTTGGCCCAAGTCGAACCCTTTGTTCTGCGCCCCCCGGTTCATTGGCTAAATGCCCGAATTGACAGGCGTTTTGACCAGATGATGGGCGAAGGGGCCTTGGAAGAGGTGGCGGCTGAATTGCCATTCTGGCAGCCCACGCGCGCCTCGGCCCGTGCGATTGGGGCACCTGAATTGATTGCGCATCTGCGCGGCGACCTGGATTTACACGCGGCAGTTGATCAGGCTAAACTTGCTTCGCGCCAATATGCCAAACGTCAACGCACTTGGTTTCGCAATCGTATGAACGGCTGGCAACCGCTGGATCCCAGCGCGTAACCACCCTTTGACGGGCAATAATGCGCTAAACCTGTGCATAGGTCTGTGGACAGGTTCGATTTTTGAAATTTTGCGCTTGGGTCTTGGGAATGCGCCTGCTTAGGGTAACGGACTGGTAATTGGGAGCAATAAAACGATGCAAGATCTCTCGGCCCTGTCGCAATTGCGCCTTGTCGCTATCCCGCGGCTTGCTGCCAATGGGCGCTGGCGGGTGGAAGCCATGCGCGCCTTGTCCGAACCGGTTTTGCTGTGGTTTACCAAGGGCCAGGGCCGCATCACGATTGCAGGCTCGACCCGCGGCTATACTGCCAATAACGCGATCTTTATTCCGGCTGGGGTGATGCACGGGTTTGAAGTTGGATCGCAAGTTTTTGGTACAGCGGTGTTTTTTGGCAAAAACTGCGATGTGACCTTGCCCAAAACCCCCCATCACCTGCGCATCCGCGAAACCTTTGTCCAGCAAGAGCTGAATGTGACGTTGGACGCGATATTGCGCGAGATGGACAGCACGGTTCCAGCTCATGACCGGGCTACGCACCATTATTTGGGGCTTTTGGGGGTCTGGCTGGAACGCCAAGTGCAAAAAGGCTCGGAAGAAGTGAAACGTCCCGATGCCGCCCAACGGTTGGTCGCGCGCTATTCCAACCTTTTGGAACGAGACTTTCGCTCTGGTATGGGGGTTGCCGACTTTGCCGGGGCCTTGGGGGTTACACCGACGCATTTGACGCGCTGCTGCAAACATGCCTGCGGCAAGCCTGCGTCAGCGCTGCTGCATGACCGTCTGATTTTTGAGGCGCGGACCTTGCTTTCGGAAACCAAAATCCCGGTGGGGCGGATTGCTGGCGCATTGGGATTCACCTCACCCGCCTATTTCACCCGCGCGTTTCAGCAAAAAACCGGGAAATCGCCTTCAGCTTTTCGCAAAGAGACCTGAGCGGTCAAAGCGCTTTGGCCTTTCTTTCGGTCAAATGCCTTACATTTCGGCACCTTGGCCGGGGCATACCCCCAAAACACAGCGTTCGCGCCCCGGTGGCTTGCTTGCATACCACCCAAACAAGGTCTAAAAGCGACACATGTCGTTTTTAGACTTTTGTCGTTTTTAAAACGTCAAAGGGCGAAACCAAACATTGACGCACCCTTAAATCCGTGCGGAAATGTCGGAGTGGCGTAGGGCCTTATGGCTTGCGACAGAATGATAATAACGATTCTCGGCGGGGGTGTTACTCAATAGCCGGGGCAATGACCCAAGGGAGATATCAATGACTAAACTGACCGATGGCACGAAAACAGTGCATCCGGCGGCAATTGCATATGCGTCCGAAGTGGATGCAGGCACAATGGACCGCCGTGAATTTCTGACCCGCGCCACAGCGCTTGGGGTTGCAGCCCCTGCCGCCTATGGCTTGCTGGGTTTGGCAGCGCCACAAGCACAAGCCGCAGGCGACGCCCCTGCAATGGGCGGCACGCTGCGGATGGAAATGGAAACCAAAGGCCTGAAAGATCCGCGTACCGCCGATTGGAGCCAGATCGCCAACTTTACCCGTGGCTGGCTGGAATATCTGGTGGAATACAATGGCGACGGATCCTTGCGTGGGATGTTGGTGGAAAGCTGGACTACCAATGACGACGCCACCGAATACACCCTGAACGTCCGCAAAGGCGTTCAGTGGAACAACGGCGACGATTTCACCGCCGAAGATGTGGTTTATAACCTGAACCGCTGGTGTGATGGGAATGTTGAAGGCAACTCGATGGCCGCGCGGATGAATGCGCTGGTCAATGCCGAAACGAAGACGGCCACCGAAGGCGCGATTACGGTTGTGGACAGCCACACCGTCATGCTCAAGCTGAACGCGCCGGATATTTCGGTTATCGTCGGCATGGCAGACTATCCCGCCGCCGTGGTTCACACGACTTATGACAATGGCGACCCATCGACAAACCCAATTGGCACCGGGCCATACCTGCCCGAAACCAATGAGGTTGGCGTGCGTCAAACCTTGGCGCGCAATGCAGACCACACATGGTGGGGCACCGAAGTTTACGGCGGGCCATATCTGGACAAGGTGGAATATATCGACCTTGGCACTGACCCATCTGCCGCCGTTGCCGCCGCAGGTTCGGGCGAGATTGACGCTACCTACCAGACCACTGGCGATTTCGTTGATATCCTTGACGGTTTGGGCTGGGAAAAGTCGCAAGCCGTAACCTCGGCTACCTTGGCAGTGCGGTTCAACCAAAACGCCGAAGAGTACAAGGACGTGCGCGTGCGCCGTGCTTTGTCGATGGCGGTAGACAATAGCGTGATCTTGGAACTTGGCTATAACGGCCTTGGTACCGTTGCGGAAAACCACCATGTCTGCCCGATCCACCCTGAATACGCGGAACTTCCCCCGCTGAAGGCCGATCCGGCAGCTGCTTTGGCGCTGTTGACCGAAGCTGGCATGGCCGATTTCGAGTTTGAACTGAAGTCGATTGATGACGCATGGCAAGCGGCCACCTGTGACGCTGTGGCTGCACAGATCCGCGACGCGGGCATCAAGATCAAGCGGACGGTTCTGCCCGGTTCCACCTTCTGGAACGATTGGCTGAAATACCCGTTCTCGTCCACCGAATGGAACATGCGTCCCTTGGGCGTGCAGGTTCTGTCGCTGGCTTACCGCTCCGGCGAGGCTTGGAACGAATCTGCCTTCAATAATGAAGAATTCGACACGCTGCTGGCCAAGGCCAATTCCATCGCCGATGCGGATGCACGCCGCGAAGTGATGAAGCGGATCGAAGAAATCATGCAAGAACAGGGTGTTTTGATCCAGCCGTTCTGGCGTTCGCTCTATCGTCACTATGATCCAAAGGTCAAAGGCGCTGAAATGCACCCAACCTTTGAGCATCACCACTACAAGTGGTGGATCGCCGCCTGATCTGACGGTCTTGGGTGAGGAGGCCGCCTTGGCCTCGTCACCTTTCCAATCCCTATATGGCTTGGCAAGCGCTTCGCCAATCCAGTACCTTTAGTCCAGCAACTCCTGCGCCGCGCAGGGGAAGGATGCCTCATGTTGATGTTTTTGCTCCGAAGGTTTGGCATTATGATCCTGACGGCCCTGTGCCTGACGTTCATCGTGTTCTTCCTGACCAACCTGACCCCCAATCTTGAAAAGCTGGCGCGGTCCGAAGGGTCGGTGCGGATGACCGATGAACAGGTGGCAAGCTGGCTTGACAATAACGGCTATGCCCAACCGCTGATCGTCCGCTATGGCCAATGGCTCGGCGCGATGCCCGGTTGGACCAAGGTGATCGATGGCGAGAACAAAGGCCGCTGCATCAATGCAAGCACGCCTGCCGCCAGCGCCCCCAGCTTTTGCGGGATCTTGCAAGGTGACTGGGGCACATCCACCGTGTTCAAACGCCCGGTGGCCGAAATTTTGGACCGCGCCCTTGGGGCAACGGGCTGGTTGATGCTGTGGGTGATGATTATCATGGTGCCCTCGGCGCTCGCCTTGGGCGTGCTGGCCGGGATGCGTGAAGGGTCGCGCACCGACCGCGTGCTTTCAACCGTTGCCATCGCCACCACCGCCACCCCTGAATATGTGTCGGGCGTTATCTTGATCGTGGTCTTTGCCTCCGCCACCGTCGGTGTTTCGCCGATGCTCGCCAGCATGGGGCTGATCGAAGGGCGCACCTTGTTCCAAGGCACCGCCACCAGTGCGATGGATGAAATCACCTTCTGGAACTTTGGCCTGCCAGTGATAACCGTGGCGATGTACGGCATGGGCTATATCGCTCGTATGACGCGGGCCTCAATGACCGAGGTAATGACAGCCCAGTATATCCGCACAGCACGGCTGAAAGGCGTAAGCTTCCGCCAGGTCGTTATCCGCCACGCCTTGCGCAACGCACTAATAGCCCCGTTCACCGTCATCATGCTGCAATTCCCTTGGTTGCTGAACGGCGTGGTGATCGTCGAAACTTTGTTCAACTACAAAGGCTTCGGCTGGACGCTGGTCCAAGGCGCCGGCAATAATGATATCGAGCTTTTGTTGTCCTGCTCGGTCGTCGCCGTAATCGTGGTGCTGGTCACCCAGCTGATTTCTGATATCGGCTATGCCTTCCTAAACCCCCGTATCCGGATTTCCTGAGGAGGATC
>Ga0075467_10001999_pt1 | contig 16415 bp, 15 predicted proteins | sample DEB08_DNA_9_FD_75067 | JGI IMG/M metagenome (GOLD analysis project Ga0075467, IMG submission 75067) | Aqueous microbial communities from the Delaware River and Bay under freshwater to marine salinity gradient to study organic matter... | ecosystem: Environmental > Aquatic > Marine > Coastal ... | reverse complement strand
GGTGATAGCTTCCGAGTTATCACCGTTTTTTATTTTACCTCAAGTGACTTCTAATTCAACATAAACTCGGTGAAATTTGTATTCTCTATTTTTCGTCTAAACAAAGTATTAACCTATCTTTTATGATAATTTCGACCCATAATATGATAGAATTATACTCGATTATTTCGTAAAAGTTTACATAAAAAAACTCAGCCATGTTACCATGACTGAGTTACGTCTTCCAAACCAATATGGATATTCACTACCCAACAACTTTTAAACTCTTGAAGCAATTTTGCACATTGAAAACTCTCTTTTTTTGTTAGCGTGCGAAACTGTAAGACTACTTTAACTAATAGTTATTATTTATTGTGGTACTTTTGCTTTTTGGCAATGGCATTTCAAATTCTTCTGTCGGATTAATCATCATTGGCATTCCGCCGTCTGTAATAATTACTTTTGCATTTTGCGATTTTGCTAACTCCATAAAAGCTTCGATCGATTTGAAATTTAGAATCATCGGATTTAAACCTTCTGCAATAATCAATTGAGCGTCACGAACTCCTTCCGCCTCAATTTTCTTGCGTTCAGCCTCTCTTCGTTCACTTTGTAAAACAAACTCCATTCTTTGAGCTTCCTGTTCTGCTGCTAATTTCGCTTCGATAGCTGTCGCCAGACTTGCTGGTAACTGAATACTTTTCATCAAAACGGCTTCGATCGTTATTCCTCTACCATCAAGGTTTGTCATCATCTGTTTTTTGATAGCTTGCTCAATTGTTGCACGCTCGCCACTGTGCATATCTTTCGCATAAAATCTTGACGTCACATCTGCAATTGCCGAACGAAAAACGGGAAGTATAACATTTTGCTCATAATTAGGCCCAATTGTTCTTAATATATTCGGAGCTTCCTCTGGTAAAATACTGTAAAGAATCGAAATTTCGGAGCGAATACTTAGCCCTTCCTTTGATGGAATAATAATCGCTACCTCAATATTATTTGTTTGAGTAGATACTTTCTCGATCGTTGTTATCGCTGGGAAATAACCACGCAAGCCGCTCGTGTACACATTATCATCGTACTTACCCAATTTACGTTTTACACCAACTTCACCTTCTCGGATAACCATACAACTTGTCAAAAGAATTGAAGTCAACAACACTAAAATCATTAATCCTTTCCCTTTCATAATATGTTCGTTTTAACGTGAATATTATTTTTTAATAGTTTTACTATCGAAACGTAAAAGTTAAACTATGGTTGTAAAAAAGATATTTTTTTAGTATAAATGATTTTAATGTTATCCATAACATTTGTTTATGTAAATAAAAAGAGTCATTTCCGAATTTTTCAGAAATGACTCTTACAAGTAATTTATATTAACTGAGATTAGTGTCCGGGTATAACTAATTGCATACCAGGATAAATTTTTTGATTAGCAGTCATGTTATTTGCTTTCAAAATATCACCAACCTTCATCTTATTCTTCGATGCAATGCCCCATAGAGATTCCCCTCTTTTCACTTTATGCAAAGTAGCATTCTGAGTGCGTGTGATGGTTCTGGTTGGAGCAACTGGCTTTGATACCGATTTTGTAACCGGCTTTGTAACAGTTTTAGTGGCCGAAATCACATTCGTTGATGCTGCTGCTGCAAACGCATCTTGGATTTTTACTTCTTCTAAAACAACTAACTGTTGCCCAATTTGTAATAACGAACCTTTAATATTATTCCATTCTCGTAAATCCTTTACCGTACAATTATAACGTTGTGCAATCTTTGCCAAGTTATCTCCTTTTTTAACACGATAAATTGTCTCACTTTTTATAATAGTCGTAGCGATAGGCGACTTTGCTGTATTTTCAGTGCCTGATGTTGTTTGTTTTTCTTCGTAACTCAACAATGCTGGTGAGCCAAAAATAACAGGTGCTGTACGTACAGCTGCTTTGAATTCTGCCATTACGGTAAGCGGAAGAGAAACAATATAGCCTTTCGAGTTGGCAGGAACATAGCTTTGATTGAATGATGGATTCATAAACCGAATCGCCTCTACTGTTATGCCAGTAATTTCAGAGATACGTTCAAATGAAATCTTATCAAATACACGGATTCTATCAATTATTTGCAACTCATATTCTGGATGTTCCGGATAAATATTATGCAAATGATAATAATTCATGGCATAAGAGACGCCAATAAATGCTGGGACATAATTACGAGTTTCTTTTGGTAAATATTTTGCCGCTACCCAATAATCTGATTTTCCAGCTCTACGAACTGCTCCGTTGACACAACCTGGCCCACAATTATAAGCAGCTATCGCTAAATTCCAATCACCATAACGATCATATAAATCAGCTAAATAACGTGCCGCAGCATCTGTAGCGGCGTGCGGATCACGACGTTCGTCGATTGCTCCGTTTATTCTCAAGCCATACTGTTTTCCAGTTGGCTTCATAAATTGCCACAAGCCCGTTGCTCCTACTGGTGAAACGGCTCTTGGGTTCAATGTAGATTCTACGATTGATAAATATTTTAAATCTGTCGGCATATTGTGCTTTCGGAGTATTTCCTCAAAAATTGGAAAATACACCATACTACGACTGATTACCTTTTCAGTCGAAGCACGACGACGAGTTACTCTCGCCTTAACATGTGACTTTACCAGTGCATTAAACTTTGTTGGAATCTCTCCCGATAATGCTAACACACGTTCTCTGTACACTTCGTCAGAAACATTGACAACAGTACGAGGACTTTCAGCTCTTTTATCTTGAGCTTCTAATGCCTCATAAGTGTATGACTTACTTCCTTCGATACGTACCTTAGAGGGAAATCTAAACTCTTGTGCCTGTACTGACCCGATTAAGAAAACCAAACTCAACATTAACACTAAAGTAATAGGTTTCATATATAATTGTTTTAGTTAAAAAATCCCATCGTTATGGTAATAAAATTACCTTTTAGAGCTAACGATGGCTTTCTATGAAGGAATCGACGAAATTCATCAATCTTCATAGTTAAAATTTATAAAAAGACCTTGCATTTAATCAGTCCGTAAAATTACTTACATACTGAGCAAGTGCTAATAAACTTTCTTCTTGAAATTTATCTGCAAAAAATTGAACCCCGAAAGGGAGCTTATTGGGATGTGTACTCAAAGGGACGGATACTGCTGGTATGCCTGCTAAGTTAGCTTGGACTGTATAAATGTCAGCCAAATACATCTCTACAGGATCTTTCATCGTATCTCCCAGCTTAAACGCTGTAGTCGGAGCGGTTGGCATTAATATGAAATCATATTCTGCCAATATCGCCCGAGTTTTTTCTGTAATCAAACGTCTTACTTGTTGTGCCTTTGTGTAATATGCATCATAATAGCCTGAACTTAAAACAAAAGCCCCGAGCATTATTCGACGTTTTACTTCTTCGCTAAAGCCCTCTGTTCTACTCTTTAGGTACGTCTCCTGAAAATCAGTTGCATTCGGACTTCTTTGACCATAGCGAACTCCATCGAAACGTGCTAAATTTGAGGATGCCTCGGCAGTCGTCAACACATAGTAAGTTGGTATCAAATAATCTAATAAATCAAATTGGACAGCTTCTACTTCGTGTCCTGCTTTTTTCAAACTTTCAATCAAGTCGTTCGTCCTTTGACGTATCGTCGCATCTAAACTGCGGTGATTTAAAGCCGACTCAAAATAAGCAATTCTCATTTTCTCTTTCAAGGCCGTTTTCTTATTCAACATAGTAGAATAAGAAGGTACAGCAGAAGTGCTTGCGGTACTATCATAATCATCGCTACCTGCCATCACCTCAAGCAAAATAGCAGCATCAAACACACTTTTTGTAATTACACCGATCTGGTCGAATGAAGAAGCATAAGCGATTAAGCCATACCTTGAGATTCGTCCGTAAGTAGGTTTGAAACCAATGTTTCCACAAAATGCTGCTGGTTGACGGACAGAACCTCCTGTATCGCTACCCAGAGCCGCCAGACAAGTATCCGCTTGTACAGCAACGGCAGAACCGCCCGACGAACCGCCTGCAACATGATTCTTATTTGCAGCATTTCGCACTGCACCATAAATGGAATTTTCATTCGTAGAACCCATTGCGAACTGATCACAGTTCACTCGCCCGATAATAATAGCATCTTCGTGTAAGATTCTTTCAATTGCAGTAGCAGAAAAAAGTGAGGTGAATCCTTCTAAAATCTTGGAAGCTGCCGTTACCTCGTGATCTTTATAACAAATCACATCTTTGATAGCCACAACCATTCCGAACAACTTCCCTACCGATTCAGGATTTTCCTTATACTTTTTATCTAATTCAGAAGCACGTTTTAGAGCTTCTTTTTCGTAAACTTCAACATAAGCATTTAAATCACGCGTGTTCTCTATTTGATTCAAATAGTACTGTACCAACTCTTCAAAGGTGATTAGACCTTTTTTCAAGTCAAGTTGTACAGCCGTTAGCGATTGATACTTTTTTAACAAACCTTGTTGTTCCATAATGGAAATCAGTTACGAATACATATAAATATTTTTTAATAAAAAATATTTATATCATTTAGCTACTTATAAAACTACGCCTCTTTCTTATCCTTTTCCTTCATGCCGTCCTTTAACTCCTTTTCTACTGAAGCACGAGCTTTGTTAAATTCACTGATGCCTTTTCCTAATCCACGCATTAATTCAGGAATCTTACGACCACCGAAAAGTAAAAGAATTGCAAATATTATAACCAAAAATTCTGGTCCAATAGCCTGGAAAAATAATAACATTTTCATAATCTTTAAATTTATTAGTTTGCAAAAATACAACAATTTTAAATACCAAAGTTCAAAGGTACGACTTTACAACTATACGATAATCAAAGTGAAAGTGTTAAATTCATTGAGGTTTAAAATTTTTATTTTATAAAAAATCATTTTGACGAATATTATATAGTTTTTCCCTCAATTCTATGAATATTAAATGTATAACATTGACTAAAACTTTAACATTTCATTAATGATATTTTTTTATTTTTTTTCAAAAAAAGGACATTCTCCTGCACTTTTAACCCGTTCGAGATAATTATTCTGGTGATTTTATCTTGTTAGTCACTGCTGTATTTAATACCTGTCTATTAATAATCAACGATTTATGATAATTGTTACTATTCAGCATTCGACAATACTCAGTAAAAATTAATAAAAACGAAACTAAAGATATTTTGATTAAGATATTTTGATTGAGAACAGAAACAGAGGTAAAATGAGAGGTCCTGAAATAACGAAGCCTCGAACTTTGAAAGTTCGAGGCTTATATTTGAATAGAAAACTATTCCCGAAAATCGGGATTTCGCTGTTGCTTTATAATTTCCTAATATTCCTTATCCTAAAGTAACACGTTTGAAAGCAGTTGCAATTAAGCCTTTTGAAGCAGCGTTCAAGTAATCTTTTACACTTTGCTTGTTATCTTTCACGTATTGCTGATTCATCAACGTGTTTTCTTTGTAGAATTTATTTAATTTACCCATAGCGATTTTTTCTAAAATAGCTTCTGGACGACCATCGTTACGAGCTTGCTCTTTTCCGATTTCGATTTCTCTTTCTACAACAGATGCGTCAACACCATCTTTGTCTACAGCGACAGGATTCATAGCAGCTACTTGCATTGCTACGTTTTTACCTGCTTCTACTGCTGCTTCATTATTTTCGCTTAATGCTAACAAAACACCCATTTTGTAACCCATGTGAATATAAGGTACAACTAATTCAGCTTCCAATGTTTCGTACTTAGCGACAGCGATTTTTTCACCGATTACACCCGTTTGCTCGATAACGTGTTCGCTGATTGCTTTACCTTCTAACTCTAGAGCTAGTAACTCCTCTGTTGTAGCAGGGAAGTTTGCTAAAGCTGTTTCAGCTACTTTTTTAGCGAAAGCTACGAAGTCTTCGTTTTTCGCTACGAAATCTGTTTCACAACCGACATTTACAGCAACACCTCTCTTGCCATCTTCGCTTGTTAAAGCGATAACAACACCTTCGTTTGTTGCACGATCAGCACGTTTGTCAGATAATTTTTGACCTTTCTTGCGTAAGTTTGCGATAGCTGTATCGAAATCGCCATTAGCTTCTACTAAGGCTTTTTTACAATCCATCATCCCAGCTCCTGTTTTGTCACGAAGCTGCTTAACCATCTTAGCGGTGATTTTTACGCTCATTGTTTTAGTTTATTTTAGAAAGTTATAAATTATGTGAATTATTGTAATGACTATTATATGATTGATATAGTTATCAATTTTGTCTTACTATTTTGACAAAAGCTTTAAATCATAAATTTTACAAAGTAGCTGTTGAAAATAAAATAATTTTCATATAACGACATAAAGTAAAACAGAATATGCCATTATTTATAATTCACAAAATATCTCGTAACTCTAATTTATATTAGAATCTTACTTGATTAAACACAACTGTCACTTCCACAAGTGAAAGCGACAGTTATTTTTGATTGTTCCGATTTTTATCGGAATACCGAAACCTTGAGGTTTAATTACGTGCCGATTTCGTATTGAATCTCGTCAGAACGTTTCAACCCTAATATTTCGGGACAAGCAATTATTATTTGACCGTTTTAGCTTCTTTTTTGCTATTATCACGTTTTTGTTGACGCTCATCTAAGCCTTCTTTGATAGCTGCAGTCAAGTATTGTGTAACGATAGCGATAGATTTAGAAGCATCATCGTTTGCAGGAATAGGGAAATCTACCTGTGTAGGGTCAGAGTTCGTATCTACCATACCGAAAGTTCTCATTCCTAATTTGTGAGCTTCTTTGATTGCGATATGCTCGTGAGCAATATCCACAACGAAGATAGCAGCAGGTAAACGTGTTAAGTTCGCAACACCACCTAATACCTTTTCTAATTTATCTTTTTTACGAGAAAGCATCAAACGCTCTTTCTTCGTAATGTTTGCACTCTGGTCAGCTAACAACTTCTCGATGCTATTCATTTTCTTAACAGACTTACGAATAGTAGAAAAGTTTGTCATCATACCACCTAACCAACGCTCTACAACGAAAGGCATACCTACGCTTAACGCAGCAGCTTTTACGATTTCACGAGATTGTTTTTTAGTCGCAACAAACATGATTTTTTTACCGCTTTTAGCGATAGATTTCATTGCTTTTGCCGCACGCTCCATTTCTTCAGAAGTACGGTTCAAGTCAATAATATGAATGCCTTTACGCTCCATGAAGATATAAGGAAGCATTTTAGGATTCCACTTCTTTTTTAAGTGTCCGAAGTGAACACCTGCATTCAAGAGGTCTTTATATGTTGGTTTTTCCATTATTTTAAATTTAATAAAGTTGTGTAAAGAACACGTTGTACAATTTTATGAAAATAGCCTTGTACATCCTGATAAATAAAATTAACGTTTTGAGAACTGGAAGCTCTTACGTGCTTTTGGCTTACCGTATTTCTTACGCTCCACCACACGAGCATCACGAGTAAGGTATTTTTTAGCTTTCAAAGGAGAACGGAACTCTTCGTTCAATTTCACTAAAGCACGAGCCATACCCATACGGATTGCTTCTGCTTGTCCTTTGATACCACCACCTTTTACGTTAACTTTAAAATCGTATAAACCTTGTACACCAACTTCATTAATTGCCTCTACAATTTTACCGTTGATATGTGTTTGAGGGAAGTACTCCTTATAATCTTTACCATTAATGGTAATGCTACCTGTACCTTTTTTCAAATATACACGAGCTATTGAAGCTTTTCTTCTCCCTACCGTATTAATAATTTCCATTGAATATTAGAATTTAAAAGGTTCAGGCTGCTGTGCTTCGTGTTTGTGCTCAGCACCTGCATAAACAAATAATTTTTTGTACATCTGGCTTCCTAATTTTGTCTTAGGCAACATTCCTTTAACTGCTTTCTCAACGATTGCAGTTGGTTTTTTAGCCATTAAGTTTTCAGCTGTGATGCTTTTCTGTCCACCAGGATAATTTGAGTGAGAAAGATAAACTTTCTGCTTCATTTTATTACCTGTCAAGCGAACCTTGTCCGCATTGATCACAATCACATTATCACCACAATTTACGTGAGGTGTGAAACTTGGCTTGTGCTTACCACGCAAAACGTGTGCAATCTTACTACACATACGTCCAAGTGTTTCACCTTCCGCATCAACGATATACCATTTGGCATCTACCTCACTTGGCTTTGCTGATTTAGTTTTATAACTTAAAGTATCCACAATAAAGTGTTTTTAAGAATGATTTAAATTAATTTAAATTGCACTTTTGTCCCTGCACAATTCATTCTGCCGCTGGTTCTAAAAATGCGAGGGCAAAGGTAATTTTTATTATTTCAAAAAACAAGGAATTTTATATAAAAAAGCGATCAAAGCTTCATAACTCATTGAAAAACAGTCAAATTTTCGCCCAAAAATTTCAAAGGTCACCGTAAAAGGTAATTTTGAGCTTCAAAATCACTCGACAACTCGAAGTCGGTTAATCATTAAAATATTTTAAAATACTTTTAACATCACCGTAATAAAACACGAAAAACCTGTAAGGCAATTTTAGCCTTACAGGTTTAACTATATCCTTAACTCAACTTAATGAATTAATCTCGGTAACGATAATATAGCGTACCATCCAGAAACTCGTTTGTCGCAATAATCACTGGATTTGGCAAACGCTCATAGAACTTAGAAATCTCGATTTGTTCTTTGTTCTCATGAATTTCTTCTAAATTTTCAGTTGTTGAAGCAAACTCTTCCAACTTAGCATGCAACTCCTGCTTCATCTGAATAGAAATCTGTGTTGCTCTTTTAGAAATAATACAAAGTGTTTCATAAACATTTTTAGTATCTTTCACTAAAGAAGAAATGTTACGAGGCTGTGCACTCGGGTACATTCCTTGTGCTTTTTGCTTAATATCTGCCATGTATATCTATGTTTTAAATTTATGCATTTTTTATTCGTAAAAATTTGATACTGCATCAAACTTTGTACCTTACCTACTGTAAACTCCTGAACTTCGCTAATCGTTCAGTGGTCGTATTGTAAATTTTAGTTGCCTCTTCCATTAAGGCTTCATTACTTCCGTGTCTATCCTTAAAAATTCTATAAGCCTCAATAGCATCTTCTAAACGTTCTTCTTTTTTAGAATCTACACTATTCAAGGCCAATTCGTAGCTTGCTTTTAGAATCTGTATTCTAATTTGTGCCGCAGCACGAGTGTCCGGATAATCCTGTAGTACATTTTGATAACTCTGCGTAGCTGCTTGATACTCTCTCAGTTTGTAGTACAAATCAGCTGTAGCAATCGCCTTTTTTTCTAATTTAGCACGTAATTCATCAATCAATATATTGCATCTTTCGACTCGGTCGCTATTCGGATAACTATTTACGAACAACTGAAATCCATCAATTGCTTGTACTGTTGTAGATTGTTCTAACTTATGATTTGGTGACATCTCATAATTAGAATAAGCAGCCATGTATTGTGATTCTTCAGCATATTCACTATTCGGATAATTTTTATAAAAATCTTTAAAGTAATAAGCGGATAGAATATATTTCTCTTGATAATACTGCGTGTAAGCGTAATGAAAGTAGATTTTCTCTAACTCTTTCGTTCCTCTATAAAAAGGACGAGCTTGTTCAAATAAAGTTTGAGCCCTGTAATAGTCTTCTGCCTCAAAGTACTCATAAGCCTTTGATAGCTTCAATCCATAGTCATCACTCTTTAACAACTTATCGAAATCTCTCGAACAACTTGTTAAAATCAGTAAAATTGATACTGAAAATATAATGTATAACGTCTTTTTTAACATAAGGGTGCAAAGTTATAGTTTTTTTAATTATTATTCAACTGAATGTTCACAACGTTTTAATATCGAATTTTTTATCAAGATAGCTTCCTGTGTTATTTTTATTTAATTTTTTTGAGAAAGCTACATTCAATCATCTTTACATAAAAAAATCCCAAACCAAAACGGCTCAGGATTTTTTTACTTTCTCTATATTACGATGCTTACATCGGGATATCTGTAGGTTTCTCTTCTCCAGTCGGTCGAATACCTATTAGTCGTTCTACATCAGATTTTAGCAAGACCTCTTTTTCTAATAATTGATTAGCCAAAGCTGATAATTCTGAATATTTCTCTCGTAATAAGTTTTTTGCACGTTCATACTGACCTTCAATCAATTTACGTGCTTCTGTATCAATCATATTCGCTGTTGCTTCCGAATACGGTTTGCTAAATGAATTTTGATTTTGCATATCGTAAAATGATACATTACCAACATTTTTATTCATACCATAGACAGAAACAATCCCATAGGCCATTTTCGTTACTCTATCCAAATCATTTTGAGCCCCAGTAGAGATTTTACCAAAAACAACTTCCTCTGCTGCACGTCCGCCGAGCGTCATACAAATTCTATCTAAAATCTGTTCTTCACGCTCAATATAGCGTTCTTTCGGTAAATATTGAGCATAGCCCAATGTACCGATACCACGAGGAACAATCGTTACTTTCACTAAAGGCGAAGCGTGTTCTAAGAACCAACCACAAATAGCATGACCCGCTTCATGAAAAGCAATAACTTCTTTTTCCTCTGGTGAAATGATCTTGTTTTTCTTCTCCAAACCACCAATCACTCTATCCAAAGCATGATTGAAATCATCCATATCCACCGCTTTCTTGTTGCGACGAGCTGCGACCAAAGCAGCTTCATTACAAACATTAGCGATTTCAGCACCTGCAAAACCTGGCGTCTGCTCTGCCAAAGTTGCGGCATTAATATCTTCTGCGGTCACAATCGGTGCTAAATGAACTTTGAAAATCGCTTCACGACCAACTAAATCTGGTCTATCAATACCGATTTGTCTATCAAAACGCCCCGGACGCATCAACGCACCATCTAAAATATCTGGTCGGTTCGTTGCTGCCATCATGATCACCCCTTTGTCAGAATTGAAACCGTCCATTTCCACCAAAAGTTGGTTTAATGTATTCTCACGTTCATCATTTCCGCCATTCATCGCTCCTCGACCTCTTGCACGACCTATCGCATCGATTTCATCAATAAAAACAATACAAGGTGCTTTTTCACGAGCTTGTTTGAATAAGTCACGTACACGAGATGCACCGACCCCAACGAACATTTCTACGAAGTCAGAACCTGAAATAGAAAAGAACGGAACACCAGCTTCACCTGCTACAGCTTTCGCCAATAAAGTTTTACCAGTACCCGGAGGGCCAACTAAAAGTACCCCTTTCGGAATTTTCCCACCTAAGGCTGTATATTTTTTCGGCGTTTTCAAAAAGTCAACCACTTCCATGACTTCCTCTTTCGCCTCTTCTAATCCTGCAACATCTTTGAACGTTACATTTACTTTCGAGTTAGAATTATCAAAAAGGGTTGCTTTTGATTTTCCAATATTAAAGATTTGACCGCCAGGCCCACCTGCTCCACCTCCGATACGTCGCATAATGAATATCCAAATCAATACAAAAATCGCTATCGGGAAAACCCAGCTTAACATTGGCCCAAGCCAATCTTTTTGAGTTTTTGCTTGCGGATAAATCTGCTCTCCTTCCGCAATCTTTGCATTTTCTTGTGTCTTGAGGACATCCTCTACAAACAAGGCATAATCACCAATTTCAAATTGATACTGTGGATCTTCTTGTGAAGCCCCGAAACCTTTATTAATATCTTTCTTATACTTTTCCTTTTCAAGGACTTCTTCTTTCAGATAGACTTGAACATATCTATCATTGACAACTTTTATTTCTCTAATATCCTGTTCTTTCAATGCTTGATTGAATTTGGCTCTGTCCATAGGTTTGGCAGCCGAATTAGAATATTGATAAAAGTTGAGTGCTAACAACAACAAGGCGATCGCACCATAAATCCAATAATAATTGAATTTTGGAGCATTTCCTCCACCTTTGTTGTTTTCCTCCGAACCTCTGTTTGAATCACCGCTCATCGGGCTAAATATTTTTTATATTGTTATAAATCTGTTTGTCAATATTTTAGAACCACTTTTCCGTGGTTTTAAATCCAATACTTAATGATATTACCTTTGAATTTGTTTCAACAATAAGAACATAATTGGTACGATTTCCTATTGTTTGTAATCATTCCAAAAAGAAACGCTTTGTAAACAAAAAAGATAATCACTTAGTAGGATAAAAGTAGCCGTTCATCTAAAGGTTCTGATATTCGGTTACTTTTCCATCACTCCAAAGTTTTTCTAAACCATAATACTCCCTTGCTTCATGATGAAAAACATGAACAACGGTATCAAAATAGTCAATTAAAACCCAAACTGAATTTTGTTTTCCTTCGGTGTGTAGTGGCAGCTCATCGCCCTTCATTTTTACTTCAAACTCAATGTTATCGGCAATGGCTTTGACTTGATTTTCATTATTTCCGTGACAGATAATGAAATAATCTGTTGGTGTTTCTGGTAAGTGACGCAAATCTATCTTAATCACATCAAGTCCCTTTTTATCTTGAATAGCATCAATGATTAATTCATTTAGCTTATCTGCTGATAAATGTGCTTTACGACGTTCTTTCTTAACTTCTTGTGTTTCCAAACTTTATCTCCCTTTTTCAATGAATATTGAAACTACTTTCTTTATTATTAAACCATAAAAATGAGTACCGTGCATTAACTCAAATTGTAATAAAAAAATTGGTAGTTTTAAATTGAGCGTTCAAAATACAAATAAAATTAGCACAATTGCAATTTGTTTTTATTTGTAATAACTACTCAATAACTAATTTGTGCTGAAAGGTTCATTTTATTGAATAAAACCTTCATTTTTACAACGATTTTATATCTTGCATTTTAGACCTGATAGGTTTTAAAAACCTGTTAGGTCTCATCTATATCACAAAAGTACAAAAATTAATACGGATTGATTTTTAATAAAAACACCTTATTTATCGGAAAGGTAATTCATCACTTTGAACAATTGCCTTCAACAAATTCGTTTGCTAATGATTTGCTAGCAAAAAACAAACCGAGTGAAGGAACTGTCATTTCGGCATCTAATCAAGTTGCTGGTAAAGGTCAGCATGGCAGTATTTGGGAAACTTCCGCTAATCAAAACATCACTTTGTCGGTTATTTTGTATCCGACGTTTTTATTACCTAAACATCAATTCTGGTTAAGTCAAGCGGTTGCGTTGGCTGTTCGGGACTTTGTATCGGCTATTTTACCACAAAAAGAAGTGTTTATAAAGTGGTCAAACGATATTTATGTGGGCGATAAAAAAATCGCAGGGATTTTGATTCAAAATTCGATTAGTCGAAATGGAATTGCTAATTCAATTATCGGAATTGGTTTGAATGTCTTGCAATCCGAGTTCGAATTTAAAGGCCAACGACAAGCGACTTCCTTATTTTTAGAAAAACAACAAGCCTATAATCTTGATTATTTAAAATATGAATTATTTTGGCATTTAGAAAGTCGATATTTGCAATTGAAAGCGAATAAAATCCATCAAATCCAATCGGATTATATGGAGGTTTTGTACAAATATAAAATTCCGCACCGCTACGAATTGCCAAATGGCGAACAATTCACAGGCATTATTCAAGGAATTGAGCCAAATGGGCAATTAGTCATTAACCGCAATGGCGAATTATTGTCTTTCGGAATCAAGGAAGTGAGGTTTTTATAAATATTCAAATACCACTATAATGAAATACACAAAGTCAGCCAGAACCGCTCATTTGCATCGTTTAGCACGAGAATTAAATATGTCTTTTTCGGAAACGGACGACTGGGAATTGATGCCATTATTGGACGAGTTTAGATTATTCCGAAAGGGGAGAAGACGTAAAATTTCTAATATTTTGCATTCGGTAGATGACTTTTTGGAATTGAATATTTCGATTTTTGATTATGAATATACAACCGGAAAAAACCGGGAACGCAACCGCAAACGCCAAACGGTTTTCTTCTTTCGTTCTCGTGCCTTAGGTTTGCCCGAAATGTATATGAAACCCGAGCGCCTTTTTAATCGTATTGCCAGCTATTTGACGTTACAACAAGATATTGACTTCGAGGAGTTTCCGAAATTCTCAAAACAATATCTTTTGCAAGGCGAAGATGAAGATTATGTCCGATATACGATGAATAAAGACGTTTTGACTTTTTTCACCAAAGAAAAAGGGTGGACGTTGGAGGCGATTAACTTCTTTTTGATGTTTCATCATCAAGGTAAAATTTTGAAACCGTGGGAAATTAAACGGCTATTGAAAAAGGGTCTGAAACTACATGAAATGCTGAAGTACGAAAAAAGGTGAGTTCTTTTAATTAAACATTTTTAGGACAATGAAACGCTTATCTATAATAAAGTCATCATTCTGATTGAAAATCCAAATGATGACTTTATAAAAATCCTTGTACGAGAGAACAATCAAAAACTTATGGCAAAGCTGGTAAAACTTCCGTACTCACTTCGCCAAAACCAATTCGTAATCCCTCTTTTTCACAATAACCGTACATTTTCACGGTATCGCCATCATTTATAAATTTACGTTGCGAACCATCAGGCATATCGACAGGTTTTGTACCTCGCCATGAGATTTCTAACATCGAACCATAAGATTCAGGCGTTGGGCCACTAATCGTACCCGAACCACACATATCACCGACTTTCATATTACAACCATTGACCGTATGATGTGCTAATTGTTGTTCCATCGTCCAATACATATATTTGAAATTCGAGCGTGTAACGATTTTCTCTTCACTATCTTTTGGCTGAATGGCCATAGCAATATTGATATCAAAACTCGCTTCTTTTTGACCTTGCAGGTACGGTAAAGGTGTTGGTTCTTGTGTCGGACTTTCGCAGCGGAAAGGCGCTAAAGCCTCCATCGTCACGATCCACGGAGAGATTGACGACGCAAAGTTTTTACCCAAAAACGGTCCTAAAGGCACGTATTCCCATTTTTGAATATCACGAGCCGACCAATCATTAAACAAGACCATTCCAAAAATATGGTCTTCTGCATGGGCAATATCAACCGGTTCACCGAGTGCATTTTCCTTACCAACGATAAACGCCATTTCTAATTCAAAATCTAACAATTTGCACGCTCCATAAACAGGTTGTTCAGAGCCATTCGGAATCATCTGACCTTTCGGGCGACGAATTGGCGTTTCAGAAACAATAATGGAGGAAGAACGACCATGATACCCCACGGGCAAATGCAACCAGTTTGGCATTAAGGCGTTTTCTGGCCCACGAAACATTGTTCCTACATTAGTCGCATGCTCACGACTGGCATAAAAATCCGTATAATCACCAATTTGAACTGGTAGCAACATCGTCACTTTATCTATCGGTACTAAACATATCTCAACGGCACTGGCGTAATCCTTTAATTCGGTACAGTCGGCACTCAATAATTCACCGATTCTCTCTCGAACAGCATTAGTAACCGGCTTTCCTAAGGCGATAAAATCATTCAAAACTGACTTTGATAAGGTAAATTCATTAAAGTTAATTTCATTAAAAAAACCAAATTTTGCCAAAGCAGCAACATCAATCACAAAGTCACCAATTCTACTACACACTCTCGGCGATTTGTCCTCACTCTTAAAAATTCCAAACGGGATATTTTGAATCGGAAAATCACTATTTTCTGGTACGTTTACCCACGATTTTAAGGTAGGATTAGTTAAATCTATCATTCGTTTCTTTTGTTTAAGTAGTTTTGCAATTCAATCGTTTAGGTAGTTCTTAACATTTATTAACTACTAAACTACTGAAACCACCAAAACTACTAAAACTACTTAAACTATAAAACTACTTAAACAAAAAATCATGTGTCTAATCACTTTTGCTTATAAAAAACACAAAAACTATAAACTCATCATTGTTGCGAATCGAGACGAGTTCTATCAGCGACCAACTGCAACAGCAACCTTCTGGGAGGACGAACCTTCGATTTTAGCCGGTCGAGACTTACGAGGCAATGGCACCTGGATGGGATTTAACAAAAATGGTCGTTTTGCCGCTTTGACTAATTACCGAGATGGATTTAACGAACAAAAAAACGCACCTTCGAGAGGTCATTTAGTGACTTCTTTTTTGCTTTCGCAAAATGATAGTCTGGAACACTTACAGCAGCTCACCGACTCTTCAGCTTTGTACAATGGCTATAATTTACTCACCTTCGATGGAGAACAACTCGGTTATTATTCTAATCAAATCAAATCCCCAACGATTTTAGAAAATGGCATTTATGGATTGAGTAACAGTACCTTAGATGTCGGTTGGCCAAAGGTCAAGAAAGCCGTTTCAGGATTAGAATCCTTATTACAACAAGATGATTTCTCAATCGAGGAAGCATTTAAAATGATGCAAAATAAAGCTACTGC
>Ga0075467_10001995_pt1 | contig 16421 bp, 12 predicted proteins | sample DEB08_DNA_9_FD_75067 | JGI IMG/M metagenome (GOLD analysis project Ga0075467, IMG submission 75067) | Aqueous microbial communities from the Delaware River and Bay under freshwater to marine salinity gradient to study organic matter... | ecosystem: Environmental > Aquatic > Marine > Coastal ... | reverse complement strand
GGGGGATTCATAAGCTACTATACCAGCAATTAGACCCATAATTAGGTCTAAAATAATACGGGAGAAAAAATGCCATTTTATTGGAAAACCTCTAATTGGCCCACCAAAAAAGGTTGTCCACTACGCTAGAACAACCCGCAAAACAACGTCAAATTGTAGAAAGCGAGCTGAGAATAGAACTTAGAAAAAAGACAATAGGGCAGAACTATAAGGATAAGCAGGTCAGTAAGAAAAAAAGCTCCTTACTGGCCTACCTGCTCAGGACAACAAATCTTAAATTAAAACTACAGGCTTAACACCTTATCGCCACGGCTAATACCGGAAATACCAGTACGTACCACTTCAAGCACTACGGCTTCGCCGACTGCTCGAATAAATGCCGTTAGCTTGTCGCTATCACCCACAAGCTGAACCGTATAAATATTCGGGGTAACATCAATAATTTGCCCCCTAAAAATATCGACACTACGCTTAATTTCTTCGCGCATATTGCCTACCGCTTTAACCTTTATCATCATCAACTCACGCTCGACATACGAGCTGTCTGACAATTCAATTAATTTAATGACATCTATAAGCTTATTAAGGTTTTTTGTAATTTGCTCAATTTTTTGGTCATTACCAATCGTCGTTAAGGTTAATCGTGAAATAGTCTCATCTTCAGTCGGTGCTACACTCAATGATTCGATATTGTAACCGCGTTGCGAAAACAAGCCCACAACACGCGATAACGCACCGGGTGAATTTTCCATTAGGATTGAAATAATACGCTTATTCATGAGGTACGCTCCGTCTTACTTAACATCATATCGCCAACGGACTGCAAAGGTATTTGCATAGGATATACGTGCTCGTTTTGATCTACATAAATATCCATAAACACGACTCGATCTTTCATAGCAAAGCATTCTTCTAACTTTTCATATAACTCTTCACGCTTAGTCACCTTAATACCTACGTGACCATACGCTTCAGCTAACTTCACAAAGTCAGGTAAAGAATCTTCATACAAGGTTTCGGCATAGCGACTTTCGTAGTTCATATCTTGCCACTGTCTCACCATCCCTAGCGCTTGGTTATTAATGGTAATGATTTTAATGGGCAACTTATATTGTGTACAGGTAGACAATTCTTGAATACACATTTGTACACTGCCTTCCCCTGTAATACACACAACCGTTGCATCAGGATCAGCGAATTGCGCGCCCATCGCTGCTGGAATACCAAACCCCATGGTGCCTAGGCCACCTGATGTCACCCACTTTCTTGGCTGATCAAATAAATAGTATTGCGCTGCGAACATTTGGTGCTGGCCAACATCTGTAGTGACAATGGCTTTACCTTGAGTCACTTTATATATTGCTTGCACCACCTCTTGCGGCTTAATCATATCGGCTGACGTATCAAATCGGTTTTTGGTGTATAAACCATGCTTTTCACGCCCTTCGTTGATGGTGTCCCACCACGCCTGTAACGCGTCTTGATCTAGACTCAGTGTTGATTGGTCAACCGCTTTAATTAAATCGGCCAATACTGATTCAACGGAACCCACAATGGGGATGTGTGCAGCAATAGTTTTGGAAATCGACGTAGGGTCAATATCAATATGGATAATTTTTGCATGCGGGCAAAATTTATCTAAAGCATTTGTCACACGGTCATCAAAACGTGCGCCTACCGCCAAAATAAGATCGCTATTATGCATGGCCGTATTAGCTTCATAAGTACCATGCATTCCTAACATACCGATAAACTGTTTATCGGTACTCGGGTAAGCTCCTAAGCCCATTAAGGTGCTAGTAATAGGCACACCTAACTGCTTTATCAATTTAGTGACTAGCTCTGGACCTTTGCCGGCTATTGCGCCGCCGCCAACGTACAAGATTGGTTTTTTCGCTTGCAATAACGCAGTGGCCGCTTTGCGTATTTGTCCACCGTGACCTTTAACATTTGGCGTATACGAACGGATAGACACTTTTTCGGGAAAGACATAATCGAACACATTATTGGGTTCGGTCATATCTTTAGGAATATCAATCACCACAGGACCCGGGCGGCCAGACGACGCAATATAATACGCCTTACGTACAATTGTAGGGATTTCACTAGGATCTTTAATCATAAAGCTGTGCTTTACGATCGGGCGTGATACACCCATCATGTCGGTTTCTTGGAAAGCGTCTTCACCAATTTTACTACTAGGTACTTGCCCTGCAATAACCACCATCGGAATCGAATCCATATAGGCTGTAGCAATACCAGTAATAGCATTGGTTGCGCCGGGACCAGATGTCACCAGTACACTCCCGACTTTGCCGGTAACACGCGCATAGGCATCAGCCGCATGTGTTGCCGCTTGTTCATGGCGGACCAAAATGTGTCTTACGTCATCTTGACGATAAATAGCATCGTAAATATGTAATGCAGCACCACCGGGGTAGCCGAATAATAATTCAACACCTTCATCTTTTAAAGCGCGAAGCAATAAGTCGCCGCCTGAAAGTTTTTCCATTAGAGAACCCTCTTTATCATTAAATAAAACATATCGCCAAATAATAGGAATTATCGCCCAAGCATAAGCTGTGCGACATAATCTATTTAGCGATGTTATGACAATATTAAGACTACATAAAAGCACGATGCTTTTTAGTCTCGTAAAAAACTACTGGCTATTAACTAGCACAATAGATTGCGGAAAGGGCCTCGAAACTAACCGGTAAGTTAGCCGTCTAGAAGGACAACAACACAGGAGGTAACCCATGAAATTGACCTCATAAACCTTCAGCTTTGAATGGTTTACGCCACATATCTTGATCTACACCGTATTGTACGAAGTAGATTTATGTCCGTATTAGGATTATACCGCTATTGATTAAAAATTAACAAGGATGAAAGAAAATTCAACGAGAAGAACAAAAAAAAGCATGCCGTCACCGACATACCTTTAGCGTTGTTTTTAGCACTTTCTTTACGCACTAGCGACTCAACTCTTATTTCTCGAAATGTATTTCACCTGCGTCGGTTAAGGTAGTAATAATGGTATCCCCGGCCGTAAAATCACCGCCTAATAACCGCTGCGCTAATGGGTTTTCAACCAACTGTTGAATAGTCCGTTTTAGCGGTCTTGCTCCGTACACGGGATCAAACCCAGCATTCGACAATTTATCGATTACCGCATCGCTTAACGTAATCACAATTTCACGGTCGGCTAAACGCTGTTTTAATCCTTCTAGTTGGATTTCAGCGATACCGCGTATCTGCTCTCTCGTGAGCGGATGAAACACCACGGCTTCATCGATACGGTTAATAAACTCAGGGCGAAAATGCTGTACAACCACCTCCATCACTGCCGTTTTCATAGCATCGTATTTATGCTGATTCGCTGGGTCACTATTTTCGGTGGCTTCACTTGCGAGATCGGGCAAATCAAAATTAACATTATCGAACCCACGATTCTGGGCAATATCTTGTATCGCACCGGAACCCAAGTTCGATGTCATCACGATAACCGTGTTGCGAAAATCTACTGTGCGCCCTTGACTATCGGTTAAGCGACCATCTTCTAGCACCTGCAATAAAATATTAAACACATCGGGATGAGCTTTTTCAATTTCATCCAGCAACAGTACCGAGTAAGGTCGGCGGCGCACAGCTTCTGTAAGATAACCGCCCTCTTCGTAACCTACATACCCTGGAGGCGCACCGATCAAACGCGCCACCGCATGCTTCTCCATATACTCGGACATATCAAGACGCACCATGGCATCGGGACTATCGAATAAAAATTCCGCCAAGGTTTTGCACAGCTCAGTCTTACCTACACCTGTTGGCCCTAAGAATAAAAATGAACCATTGGGACGGTTAGGGTCAGATAAACCGGCGCGTGACCGACGCACGGCATTCGACACCGCCACAATAGCCTGCTCTTGACCGATAACATTGCGGTGTAGCTCTTCCTCCATATGCAATAGTTTCTCCCGCTCCCCTTCTAGCATTTTTGATACCGGAATACCTGTCCACTTAGACACCACGTCGGCGATTTCTTCATCGGTTACTTTATTGCGTAACAGTTTCATATCCGTGGTGTCAGCTTGGTTCGCCATCACCAGTTGTTTTTCTAGCTCAGGGATCACCCCGTACTGTAATTGAGAAATACGTTCTAAATCGCTGGCCCTTTTTGCCGCGTCCATATCGACGCGCGCTTGTTCCAGAGTTGCTTTAATTTCTACTGTGCCGTGGAGTGCCACTTTTTCGGTGTTCCAAATTTCTTCAAGATCATTATATTCTTTCTCGATTTTTTCAATGGTTATCTCCATAGACTTAAGGCGTAAACGCGACGCATCATCATCGTCTTTTTTCACCGCTTCGCGTTCAATTTTTAATTGAATTAAACGCCGTTCCAGACGATCTAGTGCCTCAGGCTTTGAATCGATTTCCATACGAATACGACTCGCCGCCTCATCTATTAAGTCAATTGCCTTATCGGGTAATTGTCTATCGGGGATATAACGCTGAGAAAGTTTAGCAGCAGCAATAATAGCCGAATCCGTAATATCAACACCGTGATGCACTTCGTAACGTTCTTTTAATCCACGTAAAATAGCAATAGTGTCGGACTCGGAAGGCTCATCCACCAATATTTTTTGGAAGCGACGTTCTAGGGCGCTATCTTTCTCAATGAATTGACGATATTCATTTAATGTAGTCGCACCCACACAATGTAGTTCGCCACGAGCGAGTGCAGGTTTTAACATATTACCTGCATCCATCGCACCTTCGGCTTTACCCGCGCCCACCATAGTGTGCAGCTCATCTATAAAAATAATAATGCGGCCTTCTTGTTTAGAAAGCTCGTTAATAACGGCTTTTAAGCGCTCTTCAAATTCACCACGAAACTTAGCGCCCGCTAACAAAGAGCCTAAATCGAGTGACAACACACGTTTATTTTTTAGGCCTTCTGGCACTTCACCGTTCACAATACGTTGCGCAAGGCCTTCTATGATTGCGGTTTTACCTACCCCGGGCTCACCAATTAATACGGGGTTATTTTTGGTACGACGTTGTAATACTTGAATAGTACGACGGATTTCATCATCACGACCAATCACTGGATCGAGTTTTCCTGCTTCAGCTTGGCTGGTTAAATCAACGGTATATTTTTCTAAGGCTTGACGATTTTCTTCTGCCTCAGGATTATCTACCGTTTCACCACCACGTATTGTATCTATTGCCTGTTTTAGCCGTTTAATATCACCATGATTCAGCAGTAATTTACCTAACGATGTAGAACCATCTTCCATCGCCACCAAAATAAGGCTTTCACTAGAGATATAAGCATCGCCATTATCTTGAGATTTTTTATCGGCCAAATTTAGCAAACGTCCCATATCGGGCGACATTTGCACATCTCCATTAGGGTTTTTAATTTTTGGCAAGTCATCTAATTGCTTAGCCAGCTCGTTACGCAGTACCGCAGTCTCAAAACCAGCTTGCGCCAACAAAGGCCGCACTGTACCACCTTGCTGATTAAGCATGGCAGAGAGTATATGCAAGGGCTCTAAGCGCGAGTGATCTCGCCCCAGCGCCAGTGATTGTGCATCTGACAAGGCTGTTTGTAGCTGATTGGTTAAACGATCAATACGCATAACAAGTGTTCTCTAAACGATAAAAAAATAAGGAAAATAAGTGAGTACATAATCAATATGAGGGGTGCCACACTGAATTCAAGCAGTTTGGATTTTTTACTTCGAATATCCATGAGGAATATAGTGGGCATATTGGGTCAAAAACATATATCTATCTCTAATAAAAAATACCACTTAACAGTAGTCTATTTTTACAGCGCGTAACAGCAAGCAAAACATCACTTCATCCTCGTCCGCAAGGAAGGCACTGAAGCAACTGACTTGAAGAGTCTAATATGAAGGACCTATTCTGAAGGACCTATAAAGGTGGCAGTCTCTTCTGCAGTAATAGCATCGTTATCGATAGCTCGCACAGTAAAACGTATTTCACTTTTAATATCTGCGAGCTGATCTTTAGGGATACTGACTCGTACTGGAATAGAAAAAATTTCGCCTTCGTCTAGCAAAATCTTTCGTGGTTTATACAGGGAAAATGATTTATCTGAATCTATCTCAACAATAAACTCGTGTGTTTGCCTATCCATATTATTAATTTTTATCATATACACATTCTGAACTTTCCCACTGCGAACACGATACATTTGTGCGCCACGGTCGCGACTTACATCTATTGTTAACGGTTTTCGATTAACGACGGTATACACAAAAAAACCACACAAAAAAACTAAAATAGATATATATGCAAATACCCGAGGGCGCAAAAATTTTGTTTTACCATTTTCCAACTCATCATCACTGGTAAAACGAATTAACCCTCTAGGGTATTCCATTTTATCCATCACTGCATTACAGGCGTCGACACATAAACCACAGTTAATACATTCGTACTGTAAGCCATCACGAATATCGATATCGACTGGGCAAACCTGTACACACCAAGAACAATCAACACAATCACCCTTACCGTCGACCTGCTGTTGCTTATCTACTTTTGCTTCTATTCCCTCATCTACTTTTTTCCCTACTACTTTACGTGCGCCACGAGGCTCTCCCCTAACAGCATCATAATGTACCGCCAAGGTATCATCATCATACATAACCGACTGAAAACGTGCATACGGGCACATGTATTTACATACTTGCTCACGTAAAAATCCCGCATTCATATAAGTCATTCCGGTAAAAAACAACGTCCAAAATACCGCGCTAAAGCTGTCAAAAACTAAAAAACCGGCATCATTAAAGTAAGGCACGAAGCCCACCAGCAAATCACGCACAGGGTAAAAGTAAGCAACAAAAGAAAAACCCGTAATAAAAGAAATGATTAACCAGAGGAGGTATTTACTACTTTTGCGTAATAATTTTTCTACTGTCCAACGACTTTGATCAAGCTTAATACGCTTATTTCGATCGCCCTCACAAAAATGTTCTGCCCATATAAACATTAACGTCCATACCGTTTGTGGGCAAGTAAAACCACACCACACGCGGCCAAGAAAAGCAGTGACAGTAAACAAAGCAAAAGCTGAAATAATCAACAGCCACGCAAGCAACATCCCGTCTTGCGGGCCAAAGGTGACCCATAGAATATGAAACTGTCTTGCGGGCAAATCAAAAAGAATGGCGGGACGAGAGTCAATAGTCATCCATGGCAGCAACAGAAACCCCAACATAAGAGGCAATCCTGCATAGCGCCGGAGTGATTGATAGAAACCAGATATTTTTCGGATGTAGACTTTATCTTCTGACTCATAAAGATTAACGTATCGAATAGGTGACTCTGCACCGGCATTCTTATCGTCACTTTTTTTGGTCATAGAAAGCGTCCTAATGTAGCGAGGGATATTGCGGGCTAGTATTGATTGCCCGCTTAACTATGGGAATTATTCACCTTCTAACGATAAATTATAGACATATGCTGTTAACAGATGAATTTTATCTTCGCGCAACCGATCTTTCTGTGCAGGCATCACACCGTTACGACCTTGGCGTAGTGTTTGCCGAATACCCGCGGGAGAACCTTCGTACAGCCAGATATCATCGGTTAAATTAGGTGCGCCCATTGCATAATTACCTTTTGCATCACCGCCATGACAAGCAACGCAGTTATTAGCAAATATTTTTTGGCCAGCATTAACCTGCGTCGCATCATGCTCTGCACCCGAGAGGCTCAATACATACTGAGTGACGGTGTTGATTCCTTTTTCGCCCAGAACACTAGACCAACCGGGCATCGCCGCTTGGCGACCATTAACCAAGGTGTACTTAATATTTTCTGGAGCCCCGCCGTACAACCAATCATTATCCGTTAAATTAGGAAATCCAAGCGCACCGCCAGCATCTGATCCATGGCAAACGGCACAGTTATTGGCATAAATACGCGATGCCATTTTCATTGCACGAGGATTGTCAGCTAATTCTTTGACTGGCACCTGAGAGTACACACCATAACTCTTTTCATGCTGCACAAAAGCTTTTTGCTGCTGCTCTTCAAGCTGCCTAACACTGGTCCAGTGGCCTTCTTCATAGAAAGGAAAATAGCCTTTCCAGTTACCTAAACCCGGATAAACAATTAAATATAAAACAGAAAAAACAATAGAGCCCATAAACAGATAGAACCACCATTTTGGTAGTGGATTATCGTATTCTTCAATCCCATCGTAAACGTGACCCGTGGTTCTATTTTCTGGATCAGCATCATCTCTGACTGCTACTTTGCGGTTAGCTAACAATACCCATAAGATCAATAACAAGTTGGTCACTGTAAGACCAATAATCCACCAACTCCAAAACGTACTCATAATTTATTACCTATTTTTCTACTCACTGGAGATTAAACAGCTTAACTTTATATACATTTGTATATCGCTATCTGCCATCTGCTATCTGCTTGTAATGAAAAAAGCTCTATCATAAAACTGCTATTTATCGTCTAAGGAACGATCATGATTCTCTTCATCGGCGAAAGGTAAATTTGCCGCATCATCAAACTTCCCTCTGCGCGAAGGAGAAAATGCCCACCAAAAAATACCGACAAAGGCGATCATCACAAATACCGTTGATAAACCTCTGATGTCATTGATATCCATTTTTCGCTCCACGCCAATTGATGACTACATTATGCTGTTGCCTTACCATCTGAATCTTAGCGTTATCGTTTTTGCTGCAAAATAGGTAACGTACCTAGTTGCTGCAAATAAGCGACTAGCGCGTCAATTTCTGTCGTCCCGCTCACTGCGGCTTCTGCACCTGCGATATCATCATCGGTATAAGGCACACCAACTATACGCAAAGCCCGCATTTTCTTAGGTGTTTCTTCGCCACTAATTACCGCATCAAAAAGCCACGGAAATGACGGCATATTAGAAGCAGGAACCACATTGCGTGGATTGTATAAATGGGCTTTGTGCCAAACGTCACTATAGCGACCACCGACACGCGCCAAATCAGGCCCCGTACGCTTAGAACCCCACAAGAATGGATGTTCGTATACAGACTCCCCTGCCACAGAATAATGGCCATAACGCTCAACTTCTGCACGTAATGGCCTGACCATTTGCGTATGGCATACGTGGCAACCTTCGCGGATATAAATATCTCGGCCTTCTAGCTGAACCGCTTTGTATGGTTTTAAACCTTCAATCGGTGTTGTCGTTTCTTTTAAGAAAAACTGCGGCACGATCTCTACCAAGCCACCAAAGCTAATCGCAATGATGACAAAGAACAACATCAAGCCAATATTCTTTTCTACAATGTCATGATTCTTCACTGTAACTTCCTCTTACGCGGCTTGTGTTTTAGGTTCTGGGATGACGACTTCATCGATCTTCGCATCTCGGATGGTGCGATAAGTGTTATAAGCCATGACTAACATACCCGACAAAAATAAAGCACCACCGACAACACGCACAATATAGCCACCCTGACTTGCTTGTACAGATTCTATAAAGCTGTACGTCAGCGAGCCATCTTCATTAAATGCACGCCACATTAATCCCTGAGTAATACCATTTACCCACATCGCTGCAATATAAAGCACAGTACCCGACGTCGCCAACCAGAAATGTACGTTGATTAAATTCTCACGCCACATTTCTTTTTTGCCAAACAATATAGGAATAAGGTGATATAACGAACCAATAGAAATCATCGCTACCCAACCCAATGCACCGGAATGCACATGACCAATCGTCCAGTCCGTATTGTGCGATAGTGCGTTCACCGTTTTAATCGCCATCATCGGCCCTTCAAAGGTCGACATACCGTAGAAAGAAAGTGATACCACTAGAAAACGAAGTGTCGGATCGGTACGTAATTTATGCCATGCACCTGACAAAGTCATAATACCGTTAATCATTCCACCCCAGCTCGGAGCTAGCAGAATCAACGACATTACCATGCCTAAACTCTGCGCCCAATCAGGTAATGCAGAATAATGTAAATGGTGAGAGCCCGCCCAGATATAGAGAGAAATCAGTGCCCAGAAGTGAACAATAGAAAGCTGGTAAGAATACACTGGCCGACCCGCCTGTTTAGGGACGAAGTAATACATCATGCCCAAAAAGCCAGCCGTTAAAAAGAAACCTACTGCATTGTGACCATACCACCATTGGATCATGGCATCAGCAGCGCCTGCGTAAATAGAATAGGACTTTGTGAGGGAAACTGGAATCGCAGCACTATTCACAATGTGCAATATCGCAACGGTTAAAATAAACCCCCCAAAAAACCAGTTAGCCACATAAATATGCGAGGTTTTTCGCTTCATAATCGTACCGAAAAAAACAATCGCGTACGATACCCAGACTAGGGCAATCAATATATCGATCGGCCATTCCATCTCGGCATATTCCTTAGAGGATGTTAAGCCCATAGGTAAGGTAATAGCCGCTAATACGATGACCGCCTGCCACCCCCAAAAAGTAAATGGAACCAACCAGCCACCAAATAACTTAGCTTGGCAGGTACGCTGTACCACATAAAAAGACGCCGCAAATAAAGCACAACCACCAAACGCAAAGATCACCGCATTGGTATGCAAGGGACGTAAACGACCAAAGTGCGTAAACGGTTGATAAATATCATTTAAACCCGGCCATACTAATTGCGCCGCAAGTAGCACACCAATCGACATACCTACAATACCCCACACAATCGCCATAATTGAAAACTGACGAACGATTTGATAATTGTAAATGGGATTAGCACTGGCAGCTGCTATCTGATTACTCATAAAGACTTTCCTGAATGGTTAGAAAGTGAACATAAACTGTGGACACCTACACTTACTGCTTACAACGAAGCCATCTGCTTGTAGACGATACAGTCTCATAATGTGCTTGCAACGTACTTGATCCAAATCAAAAAGACACAACTTACCGCTACTAGAGCAGGGAAAACATTGATTAAGCACATAATTTTATAGATATACTTATTATAAAGCACTCTATATTTGGGATGACTAGACCTGCATTTAAACGTCGCTCGCATGGATAGCTAATATCAATAAAACTGCTTCTACCTATACGTATCCGTTTAGACGAATCAAGTAGGTATGGCTTCCGCTAGCGAAACGCCCTCCTCGGAAAAAGCATTATAAACCCCGGGCACCGAACTGCTTTCGACCAAAAAAGAGCTCGATTGAGAAGACGTTATTATCTCACCATAAACGTTACAACGCGCTTTACAATAAGCTTCGGCCCTTGTTAGCGGATATACGTAATCTAAGCGCATTAAGCTTAATAAATCCCGCAGCATCTTTTTGGTCGTAAGCACCTGCATCGTCTTCGAACGTCGCAATATTTTCATCAAACAAACTATTTTCTGAACGACGGCCTACAGCACTAACAGAACCTTTATACAATTTCACACGCACGTCGCCATTGACGAACTTTTGTGATTCATCAATCATCACTTGGTACATTTCACGCTCCGGGCTCCACCAATAACCGTTGTAGATCAGCTCGGCGTATTTTGGCATTAGCTCATCTTTTAAGTGAGCCACTTCGCGGTCTAAAGTAATAGATTCAATCGCGCGATGCGCTTTCATCATAATAGCGCCGCCCGGTGTTTCGTAGCAACCTCGAGACTTCATACCTACATAGCGATTTTCAACGATATCTAGACGTCCAATACCGTTATCACCACCGATTTTATTCAATGTTTCTAGCACAGTCGCTGGCGACATGGGCTCGCCATTAATCGCAACAATGTCACCTGTTTCATAACGTAACTCTAAATATGTTGCTTCATCCGGTGCATCTTCAGGTGAAACACTCCAACGCCACATGTCGTCTTCGGCTTCTGCCCAAGGGTCTTCCAGTATTCCGCCTTCATAAGAAATGTGTAGCAGATTAGCATCCATCGAATAAGGTGACTTTTTCTTGCCGCCTGAATAATCAACAGGGATGTCATGTTTAGCACAATAATCCATTAGGGATTCTCGTGAGGTTAGATCCCACTCACGCCATGGGGCAATAACCTCAACACCTGGCTTTAATGCATAAGCACCCAATTCAAAACGTACTTGATCGTTACCTTTACCGGTAGCGCCATGAGAAATTGCATCAGCACCTGTCTCGTTGGCAATTTCGATCATTCTTTTTGCGATCAATGGGCGTGCGATAGACGTGCCTAGTAAGTACTCACCTTCGTAAATAGCATTAGCTCTGAACATTGGGAATACATAATCACGTACAAATTCTTCACGCAAGTCATCAATATAAATTTCCTTCACACCTAGCGCTTCCGCTTTTGCACGCGCGGGCTCAACTTCTTCACCCTGACCAAGATCAGCAGTAAAAGTCACCACCTCACACTCATAAGTTTCTTGCAGCCATCGAACGATCACTGACGTATCTAAACCACCTGAATAGGCCAAAACAACTTTATTAATTGAAGACATGAATCTCTCCTGAAGACCGTACGGAAACTAATAATACGGAGACAATACTACGGAAATAATGGCAAACAAAAATAAAGCCAGTTGGTAGATATCGTCGCATAAAATAAATTGGCAGGATCACTGCCATTAATAGGGCGCGGATTGTAACAGAAAACATCAAGAAATGAGAACCGATTATCGGTGTTAACCCGCTATCTTAGCGGTTACTAGAGCTTTTTTAGCCATTTGGAGACGATACGTTGTCTGCATTATCTTTTAAAGGAGAAACTCCCTTTCCCTCATTTTTTTTAGGCACTAAAGCTTCAATCGTATTATGAGGCGGCTCTTTTCTTAAACTGATGGTGACCCGCCTATTTTTTGCTCTACCTTTGGCCGTTTGGTTAGTAGCTACCTGGTACCGCTCACCATGCCAACGCGCACGTATCATATTAATAGGCACACCGTTTTCCACCAAATAGTTCAACACTAACTCGGTACGCTCTTTTGACTTTACAAGGTTATCCGCTCTAATTCCTACACTATCAGTATGCCCATCAATATATACCGCCTGTACCGAAGGGTCTTCTTTAATATAATCGGTTACCTTCTGCAGATAACGCATGACTGTAGGCGTTAATTCTTCTGTATCCCTATAATAGAGTGAGCGCTTTTCAACCTGGGTATAATTCATCGGCAGTAAATTGCGCAAGCAACCTAAGTAATCACTATAAGGATCACCAAAACCGACACTCGACACTACCACCACAAGAGAATTACTATCGCCGTACCAAGGCTGCCTCACAATATGTAGATCCATACCTTTTTGCAGCTCGGCCAACATACGTTCAGAGGTTTTACGTAAAACAGTGACCGGCGTCTCGCCATGTTTAACATTAACCGATGCAATCTTTACAGCTCGCTCAGTCGCTAACCACGCTGGCGGCTGAGAAAATAAATTTGCCTGGCCTGACTTCATACGAGGGCTTTGCGATTGAAGAAAAAAACGTGTACTCACACCCGCTTGACGCTCGAATATAGCGGTACCAAAATCATCTACGTTATGGCTAATTTGACAACCAAACTTTGACCCTTCAAACACCCAAGAAGCAGCATCAATACGCGTCGCATAAGTAATAGAGCCTGCAGCATTCGCCATTACCGGCAATAACAACGTTACCACCATTACTGGCATTCCGGCAAATACGCACCGAGCACGAACTGTTTCTCTGCGACTGACAAACAATAGATGAACAATAAAAATAAAAGCGATCATAATCATGTTATCGACAATAATATCCTGTGCTTTAGGGATGTTTTTAGGTACGATGCTGCAACTAACTATTAGTATAGTTGAGAGTAATTGTTATGCACTATAGTTCTTATTAATGCTTTTTATTATTAAATACATAGAACTCATTAGCAACGCCTCTTTATCCCTTATACATTGATTTAACTGATATTTTTATCTAAGGACATGCTGTGTCACATTCAGATCATTGCCAACTAATGGCAGAGCGATTCCGTGGATTTTTACCTGTTGTTATTGATGTTGAAACAGGGGGATTTAATTCGAAAACTGACGCCTTGCTCGAAGTCTCGGCAGCCACCCTAGCAATGGATGACGAAGGGATAATATCTATTGACGAACTATATGAGTACCACGTCACTCCCTTTGAAGGCGCAAACATTGAGCAATCAGCTCTTGATTTTACAGGTATTGATATAGACAACCCTGACCGCAATGCGATGCCCGAAGAAGAAGTATTATCTGAGCTCTTTCGTGTTATCCGCAAGGCGGTAAAGAGGAATGACTGTACTAGAGCAATAATGGTGGCCCACAATGCTCACTTTGATTTAGGCTTTATTACCGCAGCCGCCGAGCGCTGCGATGCAAAGCGCAACCCTTTCCACCCCTTCTCTTGCATGGATACTGCCACGCTAGCGGGTTTAGCATTTGGACATACAGTGTTAGCGCAAGCTTGTCAGCTGGCAAAAATCGGATTCAGCAATAAGGAAGCCCACGCAGCCTCTTATGACACCCGTAAAACTGCCGAGCTCTTTTGCGTCATTGTTAATCGCTGGCAAGAATTAGGTGGCTGGCCACTAAGATAGTCAATTTCCCCTATGATCAGACATAAAAAAACCGGATAGCAACATTATCCGGTTTTTTTATATTACTAAGATATATGTACTGAATAAGCTACGACATAGCGCTAAACAATGACTCACTATCCAAACCCTGTAACTCCATAATATCTTTCAAACGCTTAAGTGCTTCGACTTGTATTTGACGTACACGCTCACGTGTCAAACCAATTTCACGACCCACTTCTTCCAGGGTGCTAGTCTCGTGTCCTCTTAGCCCGAATCGACGGCATAATACTTCGCGTTGCTTTTCCGTAAGCTCAGTCAACCAATTATCAATACTGGCGCGCATATCACTGTCTTGCAGCAATGATACCGGATCAGATACATTTTGATCGGGAATCGTATCCGATAATGTTTTATCGCCTTGAGGGCCGATATTCACATCTATAGAATTTACTCGCTCATTTAAGCCCAACATTTTTTCAACATCGGCCACTGGCTTATCTAATAAATTGGCGATTTCTTCAGCCGATGGCTCATGATCTAATTTTTGTGACAACTCACGTGCCGCGCGCAAATATACATTCAACTCTTTAACTACATGAATAGGTAAGCGAATGGTACGTGTTTGATTCATAATCGCCCGTTCAATCGTCTGACGAATCCACCATGTTGCATAAGTTGAGAAGCGAAAGCCTCTTTCTGGATCAAACTTTTCGACTGCTCGAATTAAACCTAAGTTACCTTCTTCGATCAAGTCAAGCAATGCTAAACCACGATTAACATAACGACGGGAAATCTTAACCACAAGGCGGAGATTGCTCTCTATCATACGTTTACGAGCAGGCTCTTCACCTTTGAGTGACTTACGCGCGAAAAACACTTCCTCTTCTGCAGATAGCAACGGCGAAAAACCAATTTCATTTAAATAAATTTGCGTGGCATCTAAAGTCTTTTGAACTTCAGCTACCTTAGTAGCCACCTTAGCTGTTGCCGCTGATGGCTTACTCGGCTTTGCAGCTGTCGATGAAGAAGACTTCTCATTAACGATTGAATCTATAACGTGTAAAGATTGAGTGTCTCTGTCCGCTGAAGCGGTAATATCTGCAGTTGCCATTATTTTGTACTCACTTTTGTTGTACATGCCACCAAAGGCCGCTCTGTACTTATCTTATAATTTACTAACACTGAATGTAGAGCCTAATCCAACATATCAACTAATCTACAACTACCTTATTCTCGTTGATACATTTTCATACTTCGAGGATGACAAATCAGCACCCTGATAACGGTGATGCTAAACGTAAACCTTAACTTACTTATTGCTTACCTTATTGTTATCGGTCAAAGTTAAAGAGAGTTTAGGGTTTTCTTTTCGGTAAATATTTTACCGGGTTGACGGATTGACCATTTCGTCTAATCTCAAAGTGCAGCTTCGTTATATTTGCTCTTGAACCACTGGAGCCGATATTTGCAATACGCTGCCCAATCCTAACCTTTTGCCCTTCTTTAACTCGTATTAGATCGTTGTGGGCATAAGCACTTAAGTAAGTCTCATTATGTTTAATGATTATTAACTTGCCGTACCCTCGCAATCCGCTACCTGCATAAACAACTCTTCCTGCTGCTGCTGCAACAACAGAGTCCCCCTTTTTGCCCGAGAGATCAATCCCTTTATTTCCCGCCTTGGCAGCAGAAAAGTTAGTGATCACTTTTCCTTTGGCTGGCCAACGCCACTTTAACTTTCGGTTAATACTATTACTTGTAGTTACTGCCCGAGAGGCGGACGATTTTTTTTCTGCACGCACCACTGGAGCAGAACGGACAGGTGTTTTTTTAACCACTTTTCGTGGAACATTTTTGGG
>Ga0075467_10001988_pt1 | contig 16439 bp, 16 predicted proteins | sample DEB08_DNA_9_FD_75067 | JGI IMG/M metagenome (GOLD analysis project Ga0075467, IMG submission 75067) | Aqueous microbial communities from the Delaware River and Bay under freshwater to marine salinity gradient to study organic matter... | ecosystem: Environmental > Aquatic > Marine > Coastal ... | reverse complement strand
CCAGCGCATCTGACTGGATAAGCAGATCATTGAATGGCTTGTCGAGATTGCTGATACTGATTTGGATAATATTATTGATTACAAAACCACAATGGGCGAAATCCATCGCAAGCAATACTCAAGTTTGATCCTTCATCTTTTTAACCACCAGACGCATCATCGCGGTCAGGTTTCCACATTGTTCTCACAGCTAGGTATTGATATTGGCGCTACAGACCTTTTAGAGGTAATTCCGGAGGAGGCTTATGTCTAGATCTCTCGGTCTCCAGTTTTCAATATATGCACGTATCACGTGGGCATCTATCATTTTTCTATATTCGGCGTCGATACAGGCGAGCTATTTTTTTATCCCATGGCTACCAGAGTGGCAACCAGAGATAATGGGGAAAAGTTGTTGGTTAGCTCAGCGCTATGCTGATAGAACGGCGCTTGATAATCCATATATTAGTCGTGATGTTTATGTAACATTCGATAATTTTTCTTTGAGATTCCTTATTCCAATGGAAAACTATGAGGGTTCCAACAAAAATTTTACCAGGGGCGCGCTGTATCTCGAGTTAGTCTCTAGCTCTGGAGAAAAGCTTAGCAATCAGCAGCGCCGGATCGACTCTGTAGTTATTGGTGAGCACCAATTCAAACGATATGTCGACCGACAATTATATAATCCGAATACTACTCGAGGCTTTTACTTGGAGGGTTCCGAAGCCAGGTCAGTGTTTAATGCCCTAAGGCGTTCAGAACAGCTTGAGCTAGCATTGTCGCTGGACGACATGACCGACCGTATACTTAAAATACCCAATAAGCACAGTGGCAGATTTACAATTTTGGCTGATATGTTGCAGGCTTGCTATATCTCGAGGGTCAAACTGAACCTATAGTGGCAGTAGTATTGCTCCAGTGGGAAATGGGGGGATTACATTGTCATTTTAGTGTTGATCCTTCTACGTTTTTTCATCAGAAAACTGGCAACCCCAGAGAACACCATCAGAGTTCCAAGCACGCTGACCAATAACAGCGCCACAACATAGGTCTTGGGTAGACCTCTGCCTGTGTGCAGTGGCACCACAACGGCCATGATTTTGGCCCCAGTGGGTAAATCCTTGAACGGGGCATGGCTTAGTATTGCCGAGCTCTCTGCATCGATCTGTATCTTGCTGTTGGGCAAGCCCAGCCAATCATGTTGACTGACTAGTCTAAAGGTCAGTATCCGCTTTGGTTTTTCCTCCGCTGTCGCTTTTACAGTTTCGAAATTATCGCTCGGCGTCGGGCTGTGATTCTGGCGTGGAAACTGGATACGAATCAGAGTGGCGTTGGGCATTTCCTGATCAATCGCGGATAGCCATGAGTGCCAGCTGTTTGTCAGTTCTATAGGCCGCTCCAGAACATCTATTTTGTGCCCAGTGACCCCCAAAAGTTGTTGAGTAATAGTCCGGTAAGTAATTGACGTTCCGGTAATAGACAACAGCACAAGGGCTATCCCAATAAGCACTCCCGTGTTGAGGTGAGAATAGTAAAAAGCATGGCGCTTGCGGCACCTAGGAATCAATTTTTTAAGTTTAAATGTGCTGCGCAGTGGCCACCACAACCATAGGCCGAGAACGCTGATCAGCAGACTGAGAAGTGACACCCAGGCGACATAATAGGCTCCAGCTATGCCCAAAAATCCCGTTTTCCGCAGTAAAAAATTACGGTGTAGTTGTAGAACCGTTTTAAAAAACTCCCTCATCGGCAGCTCTTGGTCTGCCACTGCGGTTAAATTATCGAGAGAATAAATAACCGTTTGTTGATCTAGGCGAACTTGGTAGTAGGGCATTGCCTCGCTGGGCATCATCAGTTGCCGGATATTTTGATGCTGGTTGCTAATCAGGCTTATAGCCTGAGCTTTTGCCGCTAGGTCAGGTTCTCTGTAGCTGGACTGAGACTGCGGAGCTCGCGACATCAGTTCACTGATGGCCGTGAGCGCCCCGCTGCCGAAGGTAATGAGTAGCAGGAGTCCCAGGGGAAGGCCTAACCAGCGATGTATTGTTCGGAGCATAGGATTTACGTATCTATCATTTGATGGCAGTTGCCGGTTTGCCACAGCGAGGACAAAGCCCAGCAGTGAAGTGATCTGAACTGAGTATGGCTAAAAATAGCCGCAACGCAAATGAGAATCATTCGCATTGACATTTTATTTTAAGGGGTTTACTCTGCCGACTTGCAAATGAGAATGATTCTCATTTAAAGAAGCAGTAAGCAGAATTCATTGAAATGGAGGTCTTATGAAAACCACAGGGAAATCTTTGTACCGCAATGCTATCCACGGGGCATTGACAGTATCGACAAAAAAACTATTAGCACTAACCATCGCTGCGGCTATTCCAGTTGGCGCCGAGGCTGATATTGGCGAGATTCAAGAGATTAAAGTAGAGGGCCAAGCGCAGCCTTATCGCAGAGACAAATCAATTTCGTACAAGCGCACACAGCAGTTACTAGATACTGCCAAGACTATCACGGTGATTCCTCAGACTTTACTTGAGCACCGCGGCACGGAAAACGTACGCGACGCGGTGCGCAGTATTCCGGGTATTACTCTCGCGGCAGGTGAAGGCGGCACTCCGACCGGTGATAGTTTGAGTATTCGCGGTTTTAGTGCTCGCACCGACATCATGATCGACAATGTCCGCGATATTGCCGGCTACACCAGAGATGTCTATAACCTAGAGGCGATTGAAGTCGCCAAAGGCCCGGGGTCTGCGGTTAGCGGCCGTGGTGCGACCGGCGGCAGTATCAATTTACAAACCAAAACCGCTGATCTCAAGAATGCTAGTCATCTAGGTTTAAGCTCCGGCGATGCGAATGACTATCGGGCCACTTTCGATAGCAATAAAGTCTTTGGCGATACCACCGCCCTGCGGGTCAATCTATTGGCCGATGACGGTGAAGTTGCTGGCCGCGATGAAGTTTATAACGCCAAGCAGGCTGGGGCTATTTCTCTTGCCACTGGCCTAGAGACGGCCTCGCGCCTGAGTCTCAGTGCCGACTATCAGGAGCAAGATAACCTGCCGGACTATGGCTTACCCTGGGTTAGCGCCGGCCAGGCCGGCTATGTTGATGCTTTAGCGGCCAGCGCAGGCGGTGCGCCAGCGGTGGATCAAAGCAACTTTTACGGCAATCTATTGCGCGACTTTGAAGAGATTAAGGCCCAGTCTCTGACACTGCAATACGAATATGATCTCTCCACTCATACCAGTCTGAGAACCCAGGCACGGGTGGGCTCTGTTGAACGGCTCTCTATCGTCAGCGCTCCGCGCTTTATCGATATTGCCAACAGTACCGACGTGCGCTTGAGCGATGAGAAAACCCGCGACACCAAAAACGCCCTCAGCCTGATCCAATTTGACCTTATAGGCCGCTATCAGTTCGGCACAATCAGCCATGATCTGGTTGCCGGTGTCGAACTGTCTCGGGAAAAAGAGAAACGTTGGAATCTCGACGATAATGGCACTGACAATCTCGACACCACACCCTTAACAGTGGATCTGTACAATCCTGATTCGCGGCTCGCCTATACAGGAATCTACAGTCGCGATGGCACCAGCACGGAGGCCATAGGCGATACTCAGGCGCTGTATATCTTCGACACACTGACCTTTAATTCAGCTTGGCAACTTACCCTAGGCGCGCGCTGGGACAGCTTCGACACCGAATATCAGTCCAGTTATAGCGACCCAACCGAGGTCCTCAAGGCCAGCGACAAGCTGTTCAGTTGGAATACTGCAATGGTTTATAAGCCGACTGCAAATAGCAGCATCTATCTGGGGATTGGCAATTCATTTAATCCCTCTGCGGAAGACCTAACCGCTTCAACAAGGGGCAATGTTAGCGACTTGGATCCCGAGGAAACGTTGAGTTACGAACTAGGTAGCAAATGGGATTTATTGGCTGGAAAATTGCTCGTTACCGGAGCCATTTTCCGCACCGAAAAAACCAATGCACGAACCGACGCGCCGGATGGCGCCTTTGCTGAAGATGATGGCCGCTTTGTCAGGCTCAATGGCGAGCAGCGCGTCGACGGTTTGGAGTTGAGTGCCACCGGCCAGCTATCTGACAAGCTAATGCTAATGGCCGCCTACACCTATCAGGACAGTGAGGTTATTCGCGCCGAGGGGGGGCATATTGCTCAGATCGGCAACCCGCTTGCGCGAACCCCAGAGCACTCAGCTAGTTTTTGGGCCAGTTATCTATTTGGAGACGATTGGCGGGCCGGGCTTGGTGCCCAGTATTCCAGTGAGCGCTACAACAGCAGCGATTCAATTACCCGTGAAGTGGCCGATAGCTATACCACCGTCGATATGATGGTCGCTTACGACGTTAGTGAAAATATCAAACTACAGCTCAATGGCTCCAACCTTGGCGATAAAAAGTATATCAATCAACTGGGTGGTGGCCATTTTATCCCAGGGGAGCGACGTCACTTTCGTCTCAGCGGACATTATTTATTTTAGGGACATTGATGCACTTGGACCAACGCATCGGCCACAGGGAAGTGGCCCACCCAACAACCTTAACCAGAGTCGAGTTTTATGTTATTGAAAATCCCCACCATTCTCAGTAAAAACCAGGTTCAGCAATGCCGCGAAAGACTCTACGCCACAGCTTGGATTGATGGCGACATTACTGCCGGCTATCAATCCTCAAAGACGAAAAATAACCTGCAGCTACCGGAGGAATCGGAGGCCTGTCGTCAGTTGGGCGATACTATTCTTGAGGCACTGGCAATCCATGACCTCTTTATATCTGCAGCCTTACCGTTAAAAATCTTTCCGCCACTGTTTAATTGCTATCAATCCGGGCAAGCCTTTGGTGCTCATATAGACAACGCTATTCGCCGAGTTCCCCGCACACCGGTAAAAGTGCGCACTGACATTTCCATGACGCTATTTCTTACCGACCCAGACAAGTATGACGGTGGCGAACTGATTATTGAGGATACCTATGGCTCCCATAAGGTAAAGCTCGCGGCTGGCGATATGGTTCTGTATCCGTCCACCAGTTTGCATCATGTTACGCCGGTAACCCGAGGGCACAGATTGGCTTCATTTTTCTGGCTGCAAAGTCTGGTGGCCAGTGGTGAAAAACGCAGATTACTCTTTGATATGGATAGGACGATTCAGTCTTTGCGCACGCACATAGGCGACAGCTCGGAAATCATTCAGCTAACCGGTCTCTACCATAATTTATTGCGCCACTGGAGTCAGACCTAGACCCCCTGCCTTGCCATCACTGGCCTTGATACAGAGGCCAGAGAACAATCGCACTATGAGGCCAAATAGATTTTCCGCTGCTGCTTTTTATCAGGCTATAATCCGCTTCAGCGTTGCGATTGCAGCGGCCTTCTCCTTTTTTATCCGTAGGGTTTGTTATGTCAGAATTTGCCAATGTTAGCGTCAGCTTAGAAGCCAACGTCTATTTCGATGGTCAGGTCACCAGCCGCGCTATAGTACTAGCCGATGGCACTCAGAAAACGCTCGGTGTGATGTTGCCTGGTGAATATGAATTTGGCACCGAGGTCCGCGAGTTAATGGAAATTACTTCGGGTCAGTTGGATGTTCTGCTGCCTGGCGCAACAGAATGGCAGACTTTCACTGGTGGCAGCGAATTTGGTGTTCCCGCGGCGGCGAAATTTTCCGTTAGAGTGCAGCAGGTTACTAACTATGTCTGTTCATACTTTGCCTAGGGCAAAAACACAATCACTGAGTATCTCATTACCGTGACTAACGACTCTCAATCTAAAGATCAGCAACCGAATAATCCACTGCACGGGCTTACCCTTGAGGCAGTGGTGACTCAGTTGGTTGAGAGCTATGGTTTTCCCTACCTGGCTGAGAGAGTCAAGATCAACTGCTTTAAGAGCGATCCCTCGATAAAGTCGAGCCTCAAGTTTTTGCGCAGAACTCTCTGGGCCCGTGAGCAGGTGGAGAAACTCTACGTGGCCAAGTTTATTAAAGCGCAGGGTAAGTCTGTGAGCGCTACACCTAAGGCTCGGCCCAAGCCGGCAAAAGCCCTAGCCAAATCTGTCACCGCGCAGCCTGACCCTAAAGTGACTTTGTCTATGCCTGTAATCGCTTCGCCGTCGCCTGTGGCCGATAAGCCGAAGCAAGAAGTACAGAATCTAGTAGGCAAGCCGGAAGCCAAACCAGAAGCCAAACCAAATCCCTGGGCCTCTGGGGCCTACAAAAAGTCATAAATTCCCTTATCTGTCCAAGGCCTGTCTTGGCCTGATCTTTGATGCTCTCTAGTAGTTATGGCAGTCCGGATTCCGTTACTTTTCTAAAATCTAACAACTAAGCGTCTGAACAAACCACTAACCAATCTCAGTCAAATTAGACTGTTTTTTTTGATGAGTGGCTGATGGGTTTGTGTCAGCGCGCGGGAATACTAAGAGAGAGTTCTTTTCGCGCGTAGTCTCGGCGCAAGGGTTTATGGATAAGCTTCGGCATAGACCCTGCAGGACTTTTATGGGGCAATAAAAATAAGGAAGTTACTATGCGCAAAACCCTCATTGGCAGATTGTTCTCAATAGTCATTGTCAGTTTGATTTGTATGACTGCCACCTATGCGGACTCCCCCAACTCTATTTCAACCCACACTATCCCAACTCCTTCGGCCTGGGACAGCAATGGGATAGGGTTTATTTTCTAAGCAAAAAATATAGCTGGGCTATAAGGCCATTATCGGTTTTATTTGTTACTGTTACTGTTACTGTTATTGTTATTGTTATTGTTATTGTTATTGTTATTGGTGTGGAATAACCAAGGAGGCCCTATGCCCCAGCGCGCAAAAACCGATGCGGAGATTGAAGCCTGTTTTGAAGTCATGGCGGAGCTAAGACCGCATTTAAAGAAGAATCAGTTTTTGTCCACTGTGCGGAATATGGAATCTGAAGGTTTTCGCCTTATTTACATAGCTACGGACAATATAGCTACGGACAATAAAGTTGTGGCTGCAGCTGGCTACCGTATTTGCAGTAACCTCTTTATGGGTAAGCATCTCTATGTTGATGATCTTGTTACTGCCAAGGCTAATAGATCCTCAGGCTATGGCAAGCGAATGATTGAGTGGTTACGTGACGAAGCCAAGAGGAGCAACTGTAAATTTTTGCATCTCGATTCTGGCACTCACCGCGGCAGGGCCCATAAGTTTTACTTTCAGGAAGGTTTTACTATAGCCAGCTATCACTTTAGTGAGGAGCTGTAATCATGATCACCGCCTATGTATTGGTAGTGCTGAATATCATTTCAGTCGTCATCTGTTACCAGGTTGCTAAAAGCCGCGGTGGCAATACGCGCTTCTGGGGCGGGCTGGCGGTATTTTTCGGCCCCTTTGCCATCCCTTTTATCTTCCTATCCAAGCCGAAAACTGCGGCTAAAGAGTAGCTGAGTAAAGAGGCCTAGTCACACAGCTAAACTCCAGAAACAAAAAAGCCCGCGCCTAACCTTTTAGTTAAGCGCGGGCTTTGTTGGAAGGCGTCCCTAGAGTCCGAAGGACGCTTTGAACATAAAAAAGAACATAATCGAGAGTCCGGCACCAGCTGGTAGAGTGACCAGCCAAGACAGGAAGATCGATCCCACCATGCGCAGATCGATTGCGCCTATACCCCGGGCCAGACCTACGCCTAGTACGGCACCCACCAATGTGTGTGTGGTGGAGATAGGCAGACCGGTACCAGACGCAATAACGACTGTAGCTGCGGCACCCAATTCGGCGGCAAAGCCACGACTGGGTGTCAGTTCGGTAATCTTGCGGCCGATAGTGCCCATCACTTTGTAGCCATAGGTGGCAAGACCGACAACAATACCGCCACCACCGAGTAACAAGATCCACGGCGGCATAGAAGTCTTAGCGGCAATATCTCCACCTGAGCTGACAATGCTAACCACTGCAGCCAGAGGTCCAACAGCGTTGGCTACATCGTTGGAGCCATGAGCAAAGGCCATACTACAGGCGGTGAAGATCATTAATACGGCGAACACACGCTCAACATTGGCAAAGCGGTTGCCGGCTTCTAGGCTTAAATCCCGTTTCACTTTGGTCAGTAAATAGCTGCCGAGAATAGCAACTAGCACACCCACGACTGATGCAATCATGGCGCTGTCGAGGAAGGTCATGGTCATGCCGTTATCTTTAAAGACGTGCTTGAGGCCTTTGAGCAAGGTCACCATGGCAATTAAAAAACCAACGAAGAACATATAGATGGGGATGTACCGTTTGGCTTTTTCGAAGGGATCTTCCTGCAGTAGGATTAGATGCTGAACGCTGCGGAACAGCAAAAACGAGAGGGTCCCAGCCATGATCGGCGACACTAACCAACTCATCACGATGGTGCCGACCTTGCCCCAATTCACTGCGTCGGGGGAAACACCCACTGCGGCAAAACCTACAATGGCGCCTACAATCGAATGGGTTGTGGATACAGGCCAGCCTTTAAAGCTCGCTATAGCGAGCCAAGATCCTGCCGCCAAAAGAGCCGATAACATACCAAAGACTAGGTCTTCTGGTCGATCCTTAAAGATCGCCGAGTCGACTATGCCTTTGCGGATGGTGGAAGTCACTTCGCCACCGGCCAGATAGGCGCCGGCGAATTCGAATACCATGGCGATCATAATCGCCTGTTTAATGGTTAGTGCCTTGGAGCCCACCGAGGTGCCCATGGCGTTAGCCACATCATTGGCACCTACACCCCAAGCCATAAAGAAGCCGCAGCAGGCTGCCAGCAGAATAAGGATGGTTCCATATTCAGTAAAAAATTCCATCGCACCAATTCCCGAGTTTGTTATCTTTTATGTAGTGACTGTTTTTATATCGGTTATTTTGCGAGCAGCAATTCAACCTGATTGCCAATCATCTCGGCAGTGTCGGCCAATGCGCCGATTTGGTCAATAATGTTGTACATAAAAATCACATTGACCGGGGGCAAGTCAGCTTCCAGATTAAACAGTTTCTTACGCAGCTTAAGCTCTTTTTTGTCGACTTTTTGTTCCTGAGCAGCCAGTTCGCGAATCAGCTTTTGAACAAATTTTACCTCAGAGCCAGCAAAACCAGTCTCAAGTAGCTCGTCGAGCTCATTAATAGCTCCATGGGCTTTTTCGCAGGTCACGGTTGAGGAGCCAACGAAGCCAATAAAGTCGCCATGGAGTGCTTTCGGGATCGCCATCTGTCGGCCGAGAATAATGCCGCAGATATCTTTGGTGAGATTGGCGATATTGTCCTGCTGGGTAATGATGCTCAGCAGATCACCCCGAGAAACTGGCATAAACAGGCTCTTTGGCATATGCATGCGGAACTCTTTCTTGAGCTTGTCGGCGGTTTGTTCAGCCTCAGAGATCTGGTCGAACACCTCAGCGGCCGTGACCCAATCATCGGCGAAGGTAGCATTTAAAAAGTCTTCCAATTTACTGACACAGTTGATCACTTCTGCCATATGGTTTTGTATCGGCTTAATGGGGGACACGCCGAATATATTGGAGATTGAATTGCTTAATGTCATTACTACTTCCTTCTGTGAAGATTTGATGCCGGCAAGTTTATACTGCTTTGTTCAAGCTTGCCCATATTGTTCACTGTGGCCGAGCCAGCGCCCGATCAACGGATCTACGTTATCAGCATGGTGTTCAAGTAATTTGATTGCCACACGTTTAACCTCTGGCAGCAGATGGGCATCGCGCTGCAAGTCGGCGATCCGAAACTGCATGTCGCCAGTTTGGCGAGTGCCGAGAACTTCACCCGGGCCGCGGATCTCAAGATCCTTTTCAGCGATCTTAAAGCCGTCATTGGTCTCGCGCATAATCTTTAGACGCGCCGCGCCATTGCCCGACAGCGGTGCACTGTAGAGCAGCACACAGTGACTGCTCTGACTGCCACGACCAACCCGCCCGCGCAGCTGATGCAGTTGGGACAGGCCCAGACGCTCGGAGTTTTCGATAATCATCAGGCTGGCATTGGGTACATCCACTCCCACTTCAATAACGGTGGTGGCTACCAGTAGATTGATCTCACCAGCCTTAAAGGCCTGCATCATCTGAACCTTTTCTTTCGGTTTGAGACGGCCGTGAATAAGCCCTACAGAGAGCTCTGAGAGCAGCAGCTGCAGTTCTTGAGCAGTGGCCTCTGCAGCCTGGGCTTCGAGCACATCGGACTCTTCAATAAGGGTGCAGACCCAATAGGCCTGGCGACCATCCTGGCAGGAGGCGCGGACTCTCTCGATAACGTCATTGCGGCGTAGTTCGTTGAGCACAACGGTCTCTATAGCCTTGCGCCCTGGGGGCAGCTCATCGATTACCGAGCAGTCCAGATCGGCATAGGCGCTCATAGCCAATGTCCTGGGAATCGGTGTGGCAGTCATAATCAGCTGATGAGGTGTGGAGCCCTCCTCATCGATTTCGGCGTCTATCACCGCGCCTTTTTTGCGTAGAGCCAAACGCTGATGCACGCCAAAGCGATGTTGCTCGTCAATAATGGTTAGGCCCAAATTATGAAATTCCACCGCCTCTTGAAACAGCGCATGGGTGCCTATAACAATCTGCGCACTGCCGTCGGCGATCGCCGCCAGCTGCACTTCTCGAGCTTTGCCCTTTAACTTGCCGGTCAGCCAGGCGATACGAATACCCAGTGGCGACAGCCAGGTTTCAAAATTGACTCTGTGCTGCTCGGCGAGAATCTCGGTGGGCGCCATCAGCGCCGCCTGCATACCATTGGCCACCGCCTGCACTGCACCCAGCGCGGCAACCACTGTTTTACCTGAGCCTACATCTCCCTGAATTAGACGTAGCATAGGTATAGGTTGGCTGATGTCGGCGCTGATATCGCCGGCAACACGCTGTTGAGCAGCGGTGAGAGTAAAGGGTAGTTGGGCTAAGAAGCGATCGGCCGCAGCTTGATTCGGCAGCAGTGCCGGTGCGGCCTGGTGTTGGATTTTTTGCCGCAGACGCAGCAGGCTTAAATGGTGAGCAATTAACTCTTCGCTGGCCAAGCGCTGTTGCGCTGGGTGCTCCCCCTCGGCGAGTAGATTAATTGCCGTGCCCGGTGGCGGGTTGTGCAGCAGATGCAGGGCATCGACTAAAGAGTAATTTGAGTGACTGTTAGCCAGCTCCACAGGCAGCCAGTCTTCAATGCCGTGCTGTTCTAGAAGCTTTAAAGCCTGACCGCAGAGATCACGAATACGCTGTTGGGTAACCCCCTCGGTGGCGGGATAAATCGGTGTCAGGGTTTCGGCCAAGGCCGGCGGCTGCGCCTGATTGAGCAGCTGATATTCCGGATGATACATCTCCAGCCCAGACTTACCTCGGCGCACTTCGCCAAAACAGCGCAATTTGGTACCCGGCTGTAAGCCCTGTTGCTGAGCCTGATTAAAGTGAAAAAAGCGCAGTGTCATCAGGCCGCTGTGATCCTGTACCCGGCAGACCAAACTTCGACGGCGGCTAAAGACCACATCGCTGCCGCGAACTTCGCCTTCAATCACGACTTCGGTTAACGGTTGCACGCCGCCTATAGGCGTAATTTTGGTGCGGTCTATATAGCGCAGCGGCAGATGAAAAAGAAGATCTTGGACTGAATAGAGGCCAAGCTTTTGCAGCTTGGCAGACAGCAGCGGACCGACTCCCCGAAGCTTTTCGACGCCGATACTATGTAGTGAAAGGGAAGTCATTAGCTGAGTGTAATCCCGGCAAGGTTGCTGTCAACATTGGAGTGCTGGAAAAGCCCAATACTCAATTCACGTTAGAGTTTCACAAGCGCTATACTGAGCGTCGATTGGTTGACCTTATCCGGTTCTGTAAGGGGCATTTAGCGACCTTTGAATTGGCACCGATGATAGCCAAAATACACTCTATAGGAAACATAGATTGAAAATATTATTTGCCGGCTGTGGCGATATAGGCAGTCGTAGCGCTTCCCGTCTAGCTGCTGATTTTGACTGTTTTGGCTTAAGGCGAAATCCGCAGAGTCTACCGGATTTTATTTCTCCTCTAGCCGGTAGCATGAGCGATCTAGATTTTATGGTGGAGGTCTTAAATCAGGGTTTTGATATCTTGGTAGCCACTTTAACCCCTGATGGATTTACCCCAGAGGCCTATCAGCGCGCCTATGTCGACAGTGCCAAAACACTGGCCACTGCCATGACCCTAGCAACTACTGTACCTAAGCTAGTGATTTGGGTGTCCAGTACCAGCGTCTATGGTAATTGTAACGGTGGGTGGGTGAATGAGCAGTCGCCGACCAAAGCTCTAAGCTTTTCCGGCAAGTTGCTACTTGAAGCCGAGCAGCAGATCGCTGCCTTATCTTGCGCGACAGTAATCGTAAGATTTTCCGGTATCTATGGGCCGGGGCGTACCCGTATGTTAGACCAAATCATTGCGGGTAAAGGCCGCCCGGCGGAGCCCCAGCAGTGGAGCAACCGCATTTACAGTGAGGACTGTGCCGGAGTCTTGGCACATTTGGTTCGCGCTTTTGAGGCAGGCAAAGTACTTGAGAGTCTTTATATAGCCACTGACTCGACGCCGGTTACCCAGCACGATCTCCGTATATGCTTGGCACAGCAGTTGAAGGTGCAGCTGGAGGATGAGATTGTAGAGCAAAAAGCCATTCGCCGCTGCAGCAACCAGCGGCTCTTAGACAGTGGTTATGAATTTCTGTACCCCAGTTATAAAGAGGGCTATAAGTTATTGATCACGGCGCGATCTATGTAATTGTGCTCTTTCTAAAAAGGACAAGACAGTAGGGAAAAGACAGCGGAAATGGAATATTACCTATCACTCATCACCTTCACATTTGTTGCGGGAATCACTCCCGGTCCTAACAATATGATGCTGCTGGCCTCGGGGTTAAATCATGGAATACGAAAATCCATGCCCCACTATCTAGGCATCTGTATTGGCTTTCCAATTATGGTCGCAGTGGTGGGTTTTGGATTAGGGGCTTTATTTGAACAGTACCCAAGTATCTATATTTATATAAAGATCTCAGGTATTTCGTACTTGCTCTATCTGGCCTGGAAAATAGCCAATGCTGGCAATTCAAGCGCCTCAAGTAAGATCCGGCAACCCCTAACATTCATCCAAGCAGCTACCTTTCAATGGCTAAACCCCAAAGCTTGGGTCATTGCTATTGGCGCCCTAGCGGCGTTTACCACCCCAGAGAATGTCACTCAGAGTGTGGTGGCGATCATATTGATCTATTTTGTTATGGGCTTTATCTGTATGGCGCTTTGGTTGAAGTTAGGTCAGGGTCTGCAACAGTTTTTGCGCGGCGGTAAGCGCATACATTACTTCAATATAACAATGGCTGTGCTGTTGGCACTATCTGTTATACCTATGGCATTTAGCAGTTTTGGCAATTCCGTCTAAAAGATGGAATAGGCTTCGACTTGGATTCTTGGTCGTTTGAAAAAGGAGTTTCAACTTTGCAATACTATTTAGGATTTATCTTCGCAACCGTTTCTATGGTTACCCTAGGCGTAGCAAACTTTTACTACAAGAAAAGTACCCAAGTACTAGGCCCGATAAACACAACGTTTTACTACTACCTGTTTAGTTTTGTCATTGCACTGACGGTGTGGCTGGCTTTTCGAGAAAAAGAATTCAATCTTAAGGCGTCTTACCAAGGGCTTATCTGGCCGTTGATCATTGCGGTGTTTTTGTTTGCCAGTGTCCTGAGCTTTAATTACTCGGTGAAGTACATCAACGTTTCCGTGGGCAGCACCATAAGAAGCATGTCATTTCTGGTAACTATAGGATTGGCGTTTTTGATTTACAAAGAGACCTTCGCGGTTAAAGACTATATCGCGATAGTGCTTGCGGTAGCAGCTGTCACTTTATTTGCCTACGATGGAAATGCGCCGATCATAGGCAAATAAATGCTACAGGTAGGCGCTCTAAATAACTAAAATACCATCCATCTCAACCTGAGCACCTTTGGGTAGTTCACTGACACCAATGGCGGCACGGGCCGGGTAGGGCTGCTGGAAATACTCGCCCATCACCTGATTGACTGTCGCAAAATTGCTCAGGTCGGTAAGGAAGATATTGAGCTTAACTATATTGCTCAGATCACCACCAGAGGCGCCGCAGACTTCACTGAGGTTGTCGAATACCTGGCGGATCTGCACGCTGATATCGCCTTCGACTAATTCCATGGTTTCAGGGATCAGAGGAATCTGCCCGGACAGGTACACGGTGTTATTGACCTTTACGGCCTGGGAATAAGTACCGATAGCGGCTGGGGCTTTGTCTGTATGAATTACGGCTTTATTGGTCACGATCGTCTCCGAAGGTTGTCTGTATAGCTGTTTAAGTAGCTGTCAGTTTTTAACTCTGTAAATACGGCGAACCTGTTGTAGTCCCCGAGCCCGCCGCAGTATATCTGCTAGATGAATGCGGTCGCGAACTGTAAGTACGACATCCACTATGCTGGTAAAGGCATCTTTTTCGTCGACGCTTATATGCTCAATAGTGGCGTCTGCCTCGGTCATGCGTGATGCCAGTGCGGCAATAAAGCCACGCTCTGGTGTAATCTCGACCTTCAACTCTACCGGGAATTCGCCCTTGGGCTTACTCGACCAGCTCAGGGCCATACACTTCTCTGGATTATTGCGAATCTCTGATAGATTACGGCAGGTCTCGAGGTGGATTACCAGCCCTTTGCCCGGGGAGATATGACCGAGGATCGGATCTCCTGGAATCGGGTGACAGCAGCGCGCATATTGCAGCAGCAGCCCGTCGGAGGCGTCGATCATAATCGGCAGTGTCGACTTCTTATTCTCTTCTAAAGGTTTGCGCTTGTTTTCCGGCACCAGCACATTGGCGACGGCAAAGGGCACGCGATTGCCGAGACCGATCTGCTGCAGAATATATTCAAATGTCGAGGCACCGGTATCTTTTAATAGGCGTTTGATCTGGGATTTCTTCAGCTCTTTGTAGCGAGTGCCAAGACGGTTAAGAGATTGGTCGAGCAGACGTTTGCCTAGATCTACAGACTCGTCATGCTGCTGATTCTTGAGATAGTGGCGAATGGCGCTGCGCGCTTTGGCCGTGACAACAAAGTTTAGCCAGTTGGGATTTGGCTGGGCTTCTTCGGCGCTAATAATTTCAACGCGTTGGCCGCTCTCCAGCTGCTCTGACAGGGGCGTTAGCTGACCGTCGACACGACATGCGATACAGCTATTGCCCAATCCAGTGTGCACTGAATAGGCGAAATCGATGGCCGTGGCGCCGCTGGGCAGTTCGATAATTTTGCCATTGGGGGTGAAAACATAGACTTCGTCCGGGAACAGGTCGGCTTTTACATGCTCAAGAAACTCCAGTGAGTCTCCCGCCTGCTGCTGCATCTCCAATAGACCCCGAATCCATCGTGCTGCCCGTCGTTGATTGACGTCGGCGGTCTGTCTGCCAGCTTTATATTCCCAGTGGGCGGCAATACCGTAGCTGGCCATGGCTTCCATTTCCACGGTGCGGATCTGCACTTCAATGACCACGCCGTGCATGCCCACCAGTACTGTGTGTAGTGATTGGTAACCGTTGGCTTTGGGTATGGCGATGTAATCTTTAAATTCGCCGGGCACCGGCTTAAACATATTGTGGATCATGCCGAGGGTGCGGTAGCAGTCGTCGACACTGGTAACAATTAGGCGAAAAGCGAAGACGTCCATAATGTCACGAAAGGAGCGCTTCTTCTCGCGCATTTTGCGGTAGATGCTCCAGAGGTGTTTTTCGCGACTTTTAACTGTGGCTTTGACTTTTTCTTGCTCAAGGCGTATTTCCATGGACTGGTGAATTTCACCGACCACTTCTTTGCGATTTTTTTTCGCGGCTTTCATGGCCTCCCGCAGGCGTCGGTGACGCAGGGGATACATGGCGGCAAAGCCAAGGTTTTCGAGTTCGAGACGTATATCATTGATGCCGAGGCGCTGGGCGATGGGCGCGTATATATCCAGGGTTTCTCGGGCGATTCTGCGGCGCTTGGCTGGCGACAGCACACCCAGGGTGCGCATATTGTGCAGGCGGTCGGCGAGCTTAACCAAGACCACGCGAATATCCCTAGACATGGCCAAAGTCATTTTTTGAAAGCTTTCGGCCTGCTGTTCGGCCTTGGATTGGAATTCGATGCCGGTGAGCTTACTGACACCGTCCACTAGATCTGCGACGGGACGACCGAAGCGTCGACTAATCTGACCTTTGGTGACGCCTGTGTCTTCAATCACATCGTGGAGCATGGCAGCCATAAGGCTTTCATGATCCATATGCATATCAGCAAGAATATGGGCTACTGCGAGGGGATGCGTAATATAAGGGTCGCCACTTTGACGCAGCTGGCCCTCATGGCACTTTTCAGCAAAGGTATAAGCCCGCTCGACACGGCGGACTTCTTTAACTTCGAGGTAGTAAGAGAGTTTGTCTAGCAGTAAT
>Ga0075467_10001985_pt1 | contig 16451 bp, 15 predicted proteins | sample DEB08_DNA_9_FD_75067 | JGI IMG/M metagenome (GOLD analysis project Ga0075467, IMG submission 75067) | Aqueous microbial communities from the Delaware River and Bay under freshwater to marine salinity gradient to study organic matter... | ecosystem: Environmental > Aquatic > Marine > Coastal ... | reverse complement strand
TAATTTTGCTACTGCAGCTCAATTAAATATGGTTTGGCCAACGGTAGAACAGTACAACGATGATGCTTATGCGTTGAGTTTTTTAGGTCAATTGTTATCGCGAGGGAAAAAAGCACCAATGTATAAGGTTCTTGTAGAGGAAAAGGAACTGACATCTAGAGTTGGAACTTATAATAGAGCACAAGAGATAGCTGGAGCATTTTATGTTAATGTTACTGCAAACTCAGGCAAAAATTTAGCAGATGTAGAAGCTGCTATTTTTGAAGCTTTCGCAAAATTTGAAGAAGAAGGTATCACAGATGCAGATGTTGAGCGTCTTAAAGCAGGTGAAGAGACTGATTTTTACAACGGAATTAGTAGTATTCTTGGTAAATCGTTTCAATTGGCAGGATACAATATGTCGGCTGGAGATCCAGGATTTATTACTGAAGATATTGAAAACATTAAAGCAGTTACTAAGGAAGATGTAATCAGAGTGTACAATACTTATATTAAAGATAAGCCTTTTGTATTAACTAGTTTTGTGCCTAAAGGACAACTAGAATTAGGAGCTAAAGATTGTGTTATGGCGGCTGTTGTTGAAGAAGAAATCAAAGAGAATGTTGCAGTTGAAGTAGCAGAGCATAATAGTGAAGTAGTAAAAACACCTTCTAATTTTGATCGTTCTATTGAGCCAACTCAAGGTCCTTCTCCTAAATTAAATATTCCAACATCATGGACAGCAGATTTGTCTAATGAGATGAAAGTATTTGGTATTGAACAAACGGAATTACCTTTGGTGAATTTTAGTTTAGTTATTGATGGTGGTCACTTATTAGATTCTTTTGATAAAATAGGTGTGGCTAATTTGATGACTGATATCATGATGGAAGGTACTGCTACCAAAACGCCTCAGGAGTTAGAAGAAGCTATTGAGCTTTTAGGCGCAAGTATTAGAATGTTTACTGGAGATGAGGCTATTACTGTTTCTGGAAATACATTGGTTAGAAACTTTGATAAAACAATGGATTTGGTTGAAGAAATTTTACTACAACCACGTTGGGATGAAAAAGAATTAGAACGTATCAAGTTAAGCACAATCAATAGTATTAAGCGTTCTGCTGCAAATCCAAATGTAGTGGCTAATAACGTTATGAACAAAGTGCTTTATGGTGACAAACACATGTTTGCTTATCCAACGTCTGGTACTGAAGAATCTGTAGAATCAATTACTATGGATGACTTAAAAGCGTTTTATGAAAAGAATTTTTCACCTTCAGTAAGTAAATTTCACATCGTTGGAAATATTACTAAAGATCAAACTTTAAAAGTTTTAGGTGATTTAGAAACAAAATGGGCCGCTAAAGAAGTTGTGATTCCAACATATCCGCTTCCAACTGAAAGAGATAAGGCGTCATTGTACTTTGTAGATATACCAAATGCTAAACAATCTGTAATTAGTATTGGTTATTTATCTATGGCTCGCACAGATCCAGATTATTTCCCTGCAACCGTGATGAACTATAAATTAGGTGGTTCATTCTCAGGAAATGTAAACTTAATTTTACGTGAAGAAAAAGGATATACCTATGGAGCACGTACTGGGTTTAGTGGAACAAAAATTCCTGGAACATTTGGAGCATCTTCAAGTGTTAGAACAAATACAACCTATGAATCTGTTCAGATTTTTAAAGAAGAAATTGAGAAGTATAAAAATGGAATTTCTCAAGAAGATTTAGATTTTACTAAGAATGCATTAATAAAATCTAATGCCCGTGCTTTTGAATCTCAATTCTCATTATTAGGAATGTTACAAAATATGAGCTCGTACGATTTACCAGCAGATTATAAAGCTGATGAAGAACGTATTATTAGTGCAATGACTCTAGAAGAGCATAAAAGACTTGCAAACAAGCATCTTGATGCATCAAAAATGGGTTATTTAGTTGTTGGTGATGCAGCTACTCAGTTTGAGGCATTCAAAAATGCAGGCTTTGACGAGGTTATTCTTTTGGATAAGGATGCTAAAGAAGTTAAAGTATCTGATATTAAAATGTAAATCAATTTTTAATATTGATTTTAAAAAAGGTGTGATGTAAATCACGCCTTTTTTGTTTAGAGGTGTTATGCTTTGCTTTCGTTTAAATTCTTAAATTAGCAACAAACACATTTCCATGATTAAATCTTGGTTTAAAAATATTGGTCCTGGACCATTAGTAGCTGCAGCGTTTATAGGTCCTGGAACGGTTACTTTATGTACAATTGCAGGTGTTAATTTTGGTTACGCCTTGCTTTGGGCAATGGTATTATCTGTTGTGGCAACTATAGTACTACAAGAAATGTCAGCACGATTAGGCATCATTTCTCAAAAGGGACTTGCAGAAATCATCAGAACAGAAATTAAAAGTTCATTGTTAAAAGGGTTATCCATAATTTTAATTTTATCTGCAATTGTAATAGGAAATGCTGCTTATGAAGCAGGAAATATTAGTGGAGGTGTTTTAGGTCTTGAAGCTATTCTAGGACATCATTCGATGGATATTGGATCATTTGCTTTGAATTATTTCAGCGTTGCCATTGGCTTAGTAGCATTTGTACTTCTATATATAGGTAATTATAAAGTTTTAGAAAAAGTGCTGGTCGCATTGGTGATATTAATGAGTATCGCGTTTATGATTACTGCAATTATGACAAAACCTGATTTAACTGAAGTGTTTAGAGGTATATTTACGCCAAAATTTCCAGATAACAGTATACTTACAATCATCGGACTTATAGGTACAACAGTAGTGCCTTATAATCTGTTTTTACATGCTTCATTAGTAAAAGAGAAATGGAAAAACAAAAGTGATTTAAAATATGCTAGAAAAGATACTATTGTTGCCGTGATTTTAGGCGGAATAGTGTCTATGTGTATAATTATTTCAGCTGCTGCTGTTCAAACAACAGATGTTAATAGTGCAGCGGATTTAGCTAAAGGTCTTGAGCCTTTGTTTGGTAGTTTTTCTAAGTATTTTCTAGCTATTGGTTTGTTTGCCGCAGGCATTACAAGTGCTATTACTGCGCCATTAGCTGCTGCTTTTGTAGCCACTGGTTGTTTGGGTTGGTCTACTAAAATGACATCCTCAAAATTCAGAGCAGTTTGGATGTTTATTTTGGTACTTGGTGTATTATCTTCTTCTTCAGGAATTAAATCTATAGAAATTATAAAATTCGCCCAAGTTGCGAATGGGATTTTACTTCCAGTAATTGCTGGATTCCTCATTTGGATTATGAATAAGCAATCTGTTTTAGGTGATTATAAAAACACACTTCGTCAAAATATAATAAGCGTCATTATTTTAGCAATTACAATATTTTTAGGAGTAAAAAGTATATTAAAAGTATTTGAATTACTGTAAATGAATAAATCCTCTATAGACATAAACGCAGATATTGGCGAAGGTATTGGAAATGAAGCTGAATTGATGCCTTTGCTATCATCATGTAACATTGCTTGTGGTGGACATGCTGGAAATAAAGACACCATGCGAATGTGTATAAATTTAGCAGTACAGCATAATGTAAAAATTGGAGCACATCCTTCGTTTCCAGATATAGAAAATTTTGGAAGGAATGAAATTAACATGTCATGTGCAGCATTATACCAATCAGTTAAAAATCAAATAAAAGATTTGATGAATGTAATAAAAGAGGAACATGCTGCTTTACATCATGTGAAACCTCATGGTGCTTTGTATAATTTAGCTGCTAGGGATAAAAAAACAGCTGAAGTCATAGTAGAAGTTATGAAAAGCATCCATTTGCCATTAAAGCTTTATGTGCCTTATGGTTCAGTGATAGCAGAAGTTGCCATAACTGAGGGGATTCCTATTACTTACGAAGTTTTTGCAGATAGAAATTATAATGATAACTTATCCTTGGTTTCGAGATTAAAAGACAATGCCGTTATTTTGGATGTTGATGAAATGACAAGTCATATTAAAAGCATGATTTTACGCAATAAAGTAAAATCAATAAATGGAGTAGAAGTGTCGATAAAAGCAGAAACAATTTGTGTGCATGGAGACAATCCTGAAGCCTTAAAATTGATTCAAAATTTACGACAAAATTTAACCAATTCAGGAGTGGAAATTCAATGATATTTTGAACGAATTTGAACTACAATATAAGCCCTTTGGAAAGTACTCAATTTTAATTGAATGGCCGCAAGTTATTTCAGAAGACGTGCTCAAATCAGTGCTTTCATACAAACAAGCGTTAGAAAATTTTGAATTTAAACAAAAAGTTTATATAAAATCCGCATACAACTCGATATTAATAACTTATGACATCATTATAAATAATATCTATGATGAAGTTTTAACGCTAAAAAGCGTATTTAATGGAGGCTCTGATATTCTTAAAAGTGATTTTAGGTTGTGGAAAATTCCCGTATGTTATGATCTTGAATTTGGAATAGATTTAGAAGAAATTGCCAAGCAAAATAACATTGCAATTTCTGGAATAATTAGTTTGCATTCCAGCACAATTTATCCAGTTTATTTTATAGGATTTTTACCTGGCTTTTTATACTTAGGCGGACTCGATAATCGACTTCATTTTCCAAGAAAAATCACGCCAAGATTAAAAGTTGAAAAAGGATCAGTAGGTATTGGAAATTCTCAAACTGGAATATATCCAAATGAAAGTCCTGGTGGTTGGAATCTTATTGGTAAAACGCCAATTAATTTTTTCGATGTAACAAAAGAGCAACCTTGCTTTGCGAAAAGTGGTGATAAAATTCAGTTTGTATCAATTTCGAGAGTACAATATAATGAAATAACTGTTCAAGTTGACAATGGAAGTTATAATATAGAAAGTGAGGTAACGAATGATTAAAGTACTACATCCTGGGTTTTATTCATCCATTCAAGATTTAGGAAGAAGAGATTATCAGCATCTTGGAGTTCCAATATCTGGAGCCATGGATCAGCATGCTTTAAAAAGTGCAAATGCTATTCTTGGAAATGACGAAAATTGTGCAGTTTTAGAAATAACCATGTTAGGACCAAAGCTTGAATTTTGCTGTGACACTGTGATCACAATTTCTGGCGCAGATCTTCAGCCAATACTTAATGGCATTAAAATTCGTTTATTTTCGGCTAATAATGTAAAAACTGGAGATGTGTTGTCTTTTGGAAGACTTAGTAAAGGCTTTAGAGCATACTTAGCTGTTTCAAAAGGGTTTCAAACGGAAGAAGTATTAGGAAGTAAGAGTATGTATAAAGGCCTCACAACAACTTCTCAGTTGCAAAAAGGAGATCTTATTAAATTAATTCGAACCAGTCATATAAACAATAAATATGCTCATGTAAAATTTGATGGAAATATTGATGTTGACATCATTGTTGTTTATAAAGGCCCTGAGTTTGAGCATTTAAATGACAAACAAATTAATCAATTGTTTGGGCAAGAGTTCACTATTTCTAAAGAAAATAATAGAATGGCTTATCAGTTAGATGAATTGATAACCAATAGCTTAAACGAAATTATCACATCGCTTGTAATGCCAGGAACCATTCAATTAACGCCTTTGGGTAAATTGATAATTTTAATGCGAGACTGTCAAACAACAGGTGGTTACCCTCGGATTCTGCAACTTTCAGAGTATTCTATTAATGTACTTGCTCAAAAAAAAGTTGGCGACAAGATAAAATTCAAACTAGAAGATTATCAATTGTAATTTGAAAGATTTTTCTTCAATAATAGATATGTTTTGACTAACTTGGAACATGTAATTTATATGTTACTAGTAATTCTCACTGTGTTATTAGCAAAAAATAATTACTAACCCTAACAAAACAATTATGTCAAAACCAAAAGGTGTGATTTCATCAAAAGATGCTAAACAGCTTAACGATGCATTTACTGAAAGATGTCAATTAATTAGCAAGGATATTGTAAAACGACCAGATAACAGATCGTCTTGGTATTCTTTAAAGGACTTGAAAAAATATTTAAGGTATGCTAAAAAACAGGCCAAAGCAAATGGCTATAAAATGAATGGTGTTCGCATATATTGTGGTGCTTACCCAACCGTTGATGGAGAAGTAGGTTACTCTACAAATTTTGTAGTGCCAACAGCAGATATTCCAAACGGGAAAGATAGTGGAAATAGTAACGCATCAGATATTCCTGAAGCAGAAGCTTTAAATAAAGGCAACACAGGTTGGCCTCCAAATGCTAACTATCCTCAAGAGTAAATAATATTAATGGAAGAATTTCTTAATAATTATTACTCAATAATTAACAGTGTTGTTGTCTTTTTTCCAGCAATAGTTGGTGTTTTTGTATTAAAAAAATATAGCACTACATCTATAAAATATTTTATATGGTTTTGCTTTTATGTTGCTTTTGTAGAGCTTATTGGAGCTTATAATTTTTATTTTGACAAATTTGAATCCTTAAGTTTTATGAAAGAATTTCTAAAGGATACAATTTTTGAAACAGTTCAATGGTGGTATTTAATTTTATGGACATTGGGTAGTACATTGTTTTATGCTCTTTATTTCAAAAACATAATTAAAGGAAATAGCTTCAAAAAAGTAATTAAGTTTGCCAATTTGTTTTTTTTAATTATATTTTTTACATCAGTAATCTATTACTATGACGCTATTGTAAATAAGCCTCCTTCAATAATTGGTATTTCTGGTTCAATTCTGATTTTTATTTGTGTGTTATTATATTTAGTTGAGATTTTAAAAAGCGATAAAGTTTTATCAATATTTAACTCGGTCAATTTTTATATTGCATCAACTATATTATTGTGGAATTTAATAATGATCCCATTAACCTTTTATGATGTGTATTTCAATAGTTCAGATATGGATTTTTCTATTTTAAAAGCTTTAATCTATTTAGGATGCAATACCTTTATGTACTTAACTTTTTCATTCGCTTTATTATGGTGCAAGCCTCAGAACAATTAGTAAGTTCAAGTGCAGAAAGATCTCTATTAATTTATATGATTACTGTTTTGGTAGTCGTTACTGGGCTGGTCATTTTATTTTTTATAGTTTTTCAAAAACGAAAAAACAAATTACTACTTGATAAAATTAAGCGTGAACGGGAATTTGAAGAGGAGTTATTAAAAACACAATCCGAAATACAAGAGCAAACTCTTAAAAATGTTGGACAAGAATTACACGATAATGTTGGTCAATTGTTAGCTGTTGCAAATATGCAATTAAGTTTAATTGCGAGCTTAACTCAAGATTCAATTAAGAATAAAGTTGATGACACCAAAAATGTGTTAAGCGATGCTATTAAGGAAGTTAGAGGCTTATCAAAGGTATTGAATAGTGAAGTGATACTAAACCTTGGTTTTCAAGAATCTTTAACTACTGAAATTGAGAGATTAAATAGAATGAATTTAATTCAGGCTAAATTGATTAGTACTGGAGATAAAGGTGTATGTAAAAATAATGGTGATGCCATAATTTTGTTTAGAATCTTACAAGAGTTTATTTCTAATACTGTAAAATATTCTAAAGCGACTGAATTAACCATAACCTTAAAATATTCATCAGATAATTTACTTGTTATCGCGGAAGATAATGGCGTTGGCTTTGATAAAATAAATATTATCAAAGGTTCTGGTTTAATTAATATGGAAAGTAGAGCTGGACTTATTGAAACAGAATTTAGTTTAATTTCAACACCAAATGAAGGCACCAAACTAACATTAAATTATCCAATCAAACTAAGGGCTCTTAGCTAAACCATTTAAACATTTTTTTTAATAGGTTCAATTTTCCATTATAAGGAGCATAACGAATAGGTGGATCAAGCCATGTACCTCGCTTAGATACAGATTTATGATGTGAAAACGTATCGAAACCATGTTTGCCATGATAAGCTCCAATACCACTTGCACCAACACCACCAAAAGGTAGTCTGTGATTACCAAAATGTATTAAAGGATCATTTACTGCTCCTCCGCCAAAGCTATATCTTGATAATATTTTATTTATAAAACTTTTATTTTTTGAAAATACGTAAAGAGATAATGGTTTTTCGTACTTGCTAATGATATTGTCTATTTCAGTGTCGTCTGCAAACGGTAAAATAGGAAGAATCGGTCCAAAAATTTCATCTTGCATCAATTTGCTTTCTAAGCTAGGATTATCAACAATAGTAGGAGCAAGGTAGCATTGAGATATGTCATTTTCACCTCCAAAAACAACGTCCACATCGTCTAGCATTTCAGCTAATCTTTTTGTGTTCTTTTCATTAATAATCCTTGGATAATCAGCTGATAATTTTATGTTTTCACCATAAGCTTTGGTAATTTCAGATTTTAAGGCGTCAATTAATTTTTCTTTAATTGAGGTGTGTGCAATAATATAATCTGGCGAAATACAAGTTTGACCACCATTAAATAATTTTCCCCACACAATGCGCTTTGCTGCTAATTTTAAATCGATAGTATTGTCAACAATGCAAGGGGACTTACCACCAAGTTCCAAAGTCATTGGTGTTAAATGTATTGCTGCTGCTTTAGCAACAATTTTTCCAACTGGTACACTTCCAGTAAAAAAGATATAATCCCAACGCTGTTCTAATAATTCAGTAGCAATAGGTATTCCACCTTCAATAGATGCCACATAGTCTTGATTGAAAACGCTTTCAATTATTTCTGTTACTAATTTTGAAGTATGTTCTGTAAGCTCACTAGGTTTTACAACTACAGTGTTGCCTGCTGAAATAGCCATTATTAGAGGTTCAATAGCTAGTAAAAAAGGATAATTCCATGGCGCAATGACTAAAACAGCACCATAAGGTTCTTTATAAATGAAATCTGTAGCAGGAAAGGTAAGCATTGATGGTTTTACGCGTTTTGGCTTCGACCAGGATTTTAAATTTTTTAAAACCAAATTGAGTTCAGAAATGACTATTCCATACTCACTTATAAAAGCCTCAAAAGTTGATTTATTAAAATCCTTTTTTAAAGCATCATAAATATCTTGTTCTCTAGATATAATAACTTGTTTTAGCATTTTAAGCTTCTGAATTCTATAAGCTACGTCTTTAGTTTGCTGAGATTTGAAAAAATCACGTTGTTGTTGAAGTATGCTAGGTATATCCAAGATTTTATTTTTTATAAAGATACTAATTTAGTTGTTACAAGCATCCCAAATTGGGTCTTGAGGTGTAGGAGCAATCACCGAAATATGTTCTTTGCTCACTGGATGGATAAAGTCTATTTTTCTGGAATGCAAATGTATGCCTCCATCTATATTACTTCTGTCAAAGCCATATTTTAAATCTCCTTTTATTGAAGAACCAATACTAGATAATTGGCAACGTATTTGATGATGTCTACCAGTTTCTAAATTAATTTCTAGCAAGAAATAGTTGTTTAATTGCTTAATAATTTCATAATGAAGAATCGCTTCTTTACTATCCTTTATTTCATTGTTATATGCTGTCGATTTATTATTCTTCGGATTCTTTTTTAACCAATGTATTAACGTGTCTTTTTCTTTAAGTGGTTTTTCTTTTACTATTGCCCAATAGGTTTTGTTGACTTTTTTATCTGCAAATAGTTTGTTCAATCGTGGCAATACTTTGGATGTTTTTGCAAACATGACGATTCCTGTTGTTGGTCTATCTAAACGATGTGTGACTCCTAAATAGACATTTCCTGGTTTGTTGTATTTTTTTTTAATGTAGTCTTTAACAACATCACTCAAGGGTTTGTCTCCGGTTTTATCACCTTGTACAATATCACCAACACGTTTATTGATAATAATAATGTGGTTATCCTCGTAAAGAACTTGAAGATTAGATTTGTTTGAAAGAATTTTAGACATGAAGTTTTCTAATACTGCTCTGAATCACTTGGAAAATCAACCTTCTTAACATCAGTTACATATTGGGAAATAGCACTTGTCATATCTTCATATAAATTCATATAACGTCTTAGAAAACGAGGGTTGAACTCATGCGTCATACCTAACATATCGTGAAGCACCAAAACTTGACCATCTACGCCATTTCCAGCTCCAATACCAATAATTGGAATGCTAACACTTTCGGCAACTTGTTTTGCCAATTTTGCGGGAATTTTTTCTAGTACAATGCCAAAACAACCAATACGCTCTAACATTTTAGCATCTTCAACCAATTGTAAAGCTTCATCTTCTTCCTTGGCACGTACAGTATATGTTCCGAATTTATAAATAGATTGAGGTGTTAATCCCAAATGTCCCATAACTGGAATTCCAGCATTTAAAATGCGTTTTATAGACTCTTTAACTTCTCGTCCGCCTTCCATTTTTACAGCATGACCTCCACTTTCTTTCATAATTCTAATAGCAGAGCGTAGTGCTTCCTTAGGATCGCTTTGGTAACTTCCAAAAGGTAAATCTACCACAACTAAAGCACGCTCAATAGCGCGAACTACAGAAGATGCATGATATATCATTTGGTCTAAAGTTATTGGTAATGTTGTTTCATGTCCTGCCATTACATTACTTGCTGAATCACCAACAAGAATTACATCCACACCAGCACCATCAACAATTTTTGCCATAGTATAATCATAGGCTGTAAGCATTGATATTTTCTCACCATTTCTTTTCATATCAACAAGAGACTTCGTGGTGACTCTTTTGTATTCCTTTTTAGCAGTAGACATAGTTTCTATATTTGAACGTAAAAATAGTAAATAAACAGAAAGTTAAGTATGTTAATTATTCAATTATACTTTTAAGATGCTTCGATATCTATTATTTTAGAAAAAAATTAAAAATGAGAGCAGTCACAATTATTATAATTTTACTATTTACAAATATTACTATGGCACAAAATTCTGAAGAGTTGGAGGTTAAAAACACGATTATTAAGTTTTTTGATGCGTTTCATAAACAGGATAGTATTGCTATTATGGCAGTTGTTTCAGAGGACATTGTATTACAGTCTATTGGAAAAAATAAAGAAGGAGTAACTCAATTTAAAAAAGAAAAATTCAACGACTTTTTAAAATCAATTGTATCAATTCCTAAAGATCAAAAGTTTGAAGAGAAAATATTAGACTTTAAAATTAGAGTTGATGGTCCTATGGCAAACGCTTGGACACCTTATGAATTTTGGTTCAATGATAAATTTAGTCATTGTGGTGTGAATTCGTTTCAGCTTATAAAACTTGAAGGAACATGGAAAATCATCTATTTAATTGACACTAGAAGACGAGAAGGTTGCGAATAGTTTTTTAACAATCTGATAAACTCACTCTAACAGCTAAGCCTCCTTCGGACGTTTCTTTGTACTTGGTATGCATATCTTTTGCGGTTTCCCACATTGTATTCACGACTTCGTCAAATGGTACTTTTACATTTTTAGGATCAGTTTCTAAGGCTAATTCAGCTGCATTAATGGCTTTTATAGCTCCCATTGAGTTGCGTTCTATACATGGTATTTGAACTAATCCACCAATAGGATCGCAGGTTAAACCTAAATGATGTTCCATAGCAATTTCGGCTGCTATTAACACTTGTTCTGGCGAACCACCTAATACTTCACACAATGCGGCAGCTGCCATAGCTGCAGAAACGCCTATTTCTGCTTGACATCCTCCCATTGCAGCACTAATAGTAGCACCTTTTTTAAAGATACTGCCAATTTCACCAGCAACCATTAAAAATTGTTTGATGTCTTTGAAATCTGCTTCATGGTTTTCAATAACCAAATAGTACATTAAAACAGCAGGAATTACTCCTGCGCTTCCATTTGTAGGTGCGGTTACAACACGACCTAAAGAAGCATTCACTTCATTGACGCTTAATGCAAAGCAACTTACCCATTTTAATATTTGCCTGAACTTGACTTCTGTTTTTCTAATAGATTCTAACCATTCTTGAGGTGTCTCATAGGTTTGGTCGCCTATTAATTTATGGTGAATATCAAAAGCTCTTCTCCTAACATTTAGTCCTCCAGGTAAATTGCCTTCAGTATGACAACCAATGTACATACATTCCAACATGGTTTGCCAAATTCGAGTCATTTCATAGTCAATCTCTTCATCGCTCCTTAATGATTTTTCATTTTCAATGACAACTTCAGAAATTGATTTATTTAAATTACTACAATAAGCAAGAAGCTCTTTTCCCTTTTGAATAGGATATGGAAACGTTTTAAAAATTTCTTTATTCCGTTTTGAATTTTTTCGTTCTTCTTTAACTACAAATCCACCACCAATTGAATAAAATGTTGAACTTGATTTTTTGCCATCAATAACAGCTGTAAATTTCATGCCATTGGCATGAAACGGCAAAAATTTTCTATTAAAAACAATGTCAGTTTTGGCATCAAATTGCAGAGGATATTCATTATTAAGCACTAATGTATTAGTATTTCTAATCGATGCAATTATGATATCTATGGTTTCTGTTGGTATGGTTTCTGGATCTGCACCACTTAAACCAAGCATGATTGCGAAATCTGTGGCATGACCTTTCCCTGTAAGCGATAACGAACCAAATAAGTCAACAGTTATTTGTTCAACTTTATCAAACTTATTAACAGTTTTTAATTCCTTAATCCAGCGCTCTGCAGCTCGCCAAGGTCCTAAGGTATGGGAACTAGATGGTCCAACACCTATTTTAAGCATGTCAAAAACTGATATACACTCCATTCAAAAAACATTTTATATTTCGAGCAAATATACATGTTGTAAGTATATAATTGAGTTGACAACAATGAATTGTTTAAAATAAAAAAAGTCTAAAAACATTACTTTTAGACTTTGAAGTATTTATGTTAAAAATGGTTATCTGATATCAATAGATTGAATATTATTTATATCCAATACTGCATTAATATTGTTGATGTCAATACCATCAACATTGTCTGCAGGTACTACAACCACTCTAAATACTTGGTTTTGTGTCCAGACATCGTCTAAGGTGCTAAAATTAGTAGTTCCATCTAAAAAGAAACGAACGTCATCTTGTGTAAAATCAAAATTATAAACTAAACTACCATCATCAAACACAACAGTTTGAGGCATTAAACGCCAAACATCTTGACCGTTAATAGTATCCCATAAGATATAGACTAAAGTGACATCTGAAGGATATACATCAAAACCGTAAGCTTCAATTAATTCATAATTGTTTGCGTCATTAAAATCAACTACAATTTCAAAAGCTGATGAAGCTATGATACCTCCATCTAAACCATCAAAGCCATCATATCCTGGAGGGCCTTGTGGGCCTTCACAGGCAGTTAATAATAATGCGAATACTGAAAATACTGATAATAATCGTTTCATAAGATATATAGTTTTGTTGATAGACATCAAATCATATACCAAAGTACTATATAGATGTATAAATTTTTTCAACTCAAATATGACACCTTGTCATATTTTTTGGCATGGCATAATGATTGCCTTAAGTATATTGTATTAAAAATAGTACAATTAAAATAATTATGGAAGAATTAAAAACAAAGAATAATCAATTTACCCAAAAATTAGGCGCCTTAAAAAAAGGTCGTGTTTGGAATTCAAAAAGACGTTATAGTAACCTTAGATAGGTTAAAATTAAACACAATAAATTAAAGAATATAATATTATGAGTAAAATTATTGGAATCGATTTAGGAACAACAAACTCTTGTGTTTCGGTAATGGAAGGTAATGAGCCAGTTGTAATAACAAATGCTGAAGGAAGACGTACTACGCCTTCTGTAATTGCTTTTGTTGAAGGTGGCGAAATCAAGGTTGGTGATCCTGCAAAACGTCAGGCAGTTACTAACCCTACAAAAACAGTTTATTCCATTAAACGCTTTATGGGAAATAAGTATTCTGAGTCTAAAAAAGAAGCAGAACGCGTTCCTTATAAAGTAATTAAAGGTGATAACGATACACCAAGAGTAGATATTGATGGTCGTTTATATACACCACAAGAATTATCAGCAATGGTTCTTCAAAAAATGAAGAAAACAGCTGAAGAATTCTTAGATCAAGAAGTAACAGAAGCTGTAATTACAGTTCCTGCTTATTTTAATGATGCACAACGTCAAGCTACTAAAGAAGCTGGAGAAATTGCTGGTTTAAAAGTTCGTAGAATTATTAATGAACCAACTGCAGCAGCTTTAGCTTACGGAATGGATAAAAAAGGTGTAGACCAAAAAATCGTGGTATTCGATTTTGGTGGAGGAACACATGATGTATCTATCCTTGAATTAGGTGATGGTGTATTTGAAGTATTATCAACAGATGGTGATACACATTTAGGTGGTGATGACGTAGATCAAAAAATTATCGATTGGTTAGCTGATGAGTTTAATACTGAAGAAGGTATTGACTTACGTAAAGATCCAATGGCCTTACAACGTTTAAAAGAAGCTGCTGAAAAAGCGAAGATCGAATTATCATCTTCTGCTCAAACAGAGGTTAATTTACCTTATGTAACGGCTACTGCTAGTGGACCAAAACACTTAGTAAGAACATTAACAAGAGCTAAATTTGAGCAGTTAATTGACGATTTAGTAAAACGTACTATCGAGCCTTGTCAATCTGCATTAAAAGCTGCAGGACTTTCTAAAGGCGATATAGACGAAATTATATTAGTAGGTGGATCAACACGTATTCCAGCGGTTCAAGAAGCTGTAGAGAAATTCTTTGGGAAAAAACCAAGTAAGGGAGTAAATCCTGATGAAGTTGTAGCTGTTGGTGCTGCAATTCAAGGTGGTGTTTTATCTGGAGACGTAAAAGATGTATTGTTGTTAGATGTAACACCTTTATCACTTGGTATTGAAACTATGGGTAACGTTATGACTAAGCTTATTGAAGCTAATACAACAATTCCTACTAAGAAATCACAAGTGTTTTCAACAGCTGCAGATAATCAACCTTCGGTAGAAATTCATGTATTGCAAGGAGAGCGTCCAATGTCTGCTGATAATAAAACTATAGGTAGATTCCATTTAGATGGTATTCCACCAGCAAGAAGAGGAACTCCACAAATTGAAGTGACTTTTGATATTGATGCTAACGGAATTATTAAAGTATCAGCTGGAGATAAAGCGACAGGTAAAACACAAGATATTCGTATAGAAGCATCTTCTGGATTAACTGAAGAAGAAATCCAAAAAATGAAACAAGACGCTGAAGCAAATGCGGAAGCAGATGCAAAAGCAAAGGAAACAGCTGATAAATTGAATGCTGCGGATGCTATGATTTTCCAAACTGAAAGTCAGCTTAAAGAATTTGGTGATAAATTATCTGACGATAAGAAACAACCAATTGAAGCTGCACTTGAAGAGTTGAAAAAAGCTTACGAAACTAAAGATATTGAGATTATTGATCCAGCTTTAGAGAAAATAAACGAAGCATGGAAAGTAGCTTCTGAAGAAATGTATAAAGCACAAGCTGAATCGCAACAAGCTCCTGGGGCAGATGCTAGCCAAAATGGCGAAGCATCTTCTGAAGAAGGTAGCGACGTTGAAGACGTAGACTTCGAAGAAGTCAAGTAGCCTGTCCTGAGCATAGTCGAAGGGTTGACTTCGAAGAAGTGAAGTAAAAATTAGATTATTTTAACAATAAGAAAGCACAATCAGAAATGGTTGTGCTTTTTTTATGAACGTTGAATAAATTCCTATGCATGCATAATAATTATTATATTTGCTAAAAATATATTAGAAATGGCGACTAAACTTTCTCAACTTTTAAATATAAAACATCCAATCATTCAAGCTCCTATGTTTTTGGTGTCAAATACAGCTATGGTAATTGAAGGGATGAAAGGTGGAATTGCTGGCTGTATTCCTGCTTTAAATTACAGAACGCTAGATGAGCTAAGAGTTGCCTTAAAGGAACTGAAAGCAGCAAAGGTAGAAGGTGGTTCTTTTGGATTTAACTTAATTGTGAATAAATCTAATATTAAATACAAAGGACAACTTGAGGTAATCTGTCAAGAAGGTTGCGATTTTATTATCACCTCATTAGGCAGTCCTGAAGAAACAATAAAGCAAGCTCACAAAGCTGGGATTAAAGTGTTTTGTGATGTGGTTGATTTAAAATTCGCTAAAAAGGTAGAAGAATTAGGAGCTGATGCAATAATTGCTGTAAATAATGAAGCAGGAGGCCATAGAGGCCATAAAACTCCCGAAGAATTAATAAAAGAATTAGTGTTTCATTGCAATATTCCAGTAATTTCAGCTGGAGGCGTTGGATGCAAAGCAGATATTGATGAAATGCTAAGCTATGGAGCTGATGGAGTTTCGGTTGGAAGCCCTTTTATAGCATCAATAGAAGCCAACGTTACTGATGAATATAAGCAAGCATGTGTGGATTATGGAGCGGACGATATTGTTATGACTGAACGTATTTCTGGTACGCCTTGTACAGTTATTAATACACCTTATGTCCAAAAAATTGGAACCAAGCAAAGTTGGATAGAGTCGGTTTTGAATAAAAAC
>Ga0075467_10001983_pt1 | contig 16456 bp, 16 predicted proteins | sample DEB08_DNA_9_FD_75067 | JGI IMG/M metagenome (GOLD analysis project Ga0075467, IMG submission 75067) | Aqueous microbial communities from the Delaware River and Bay under freshwater to marine salinity gradient to study organic matter... | ecosystem: Environmental > Aquatic > Marine > Coastal ... | reverse complement strand
TCGTTTCGGGCTGCCAATAGCGATAGGTCAGGCACCTTGACGGACATGAACTCGACCATCGGGCCGTCGCCAGTCCCGGAGACGCCGTGACACGCTGCACAGGCATTTACGTCCTCTTCACGAACAGTGTCGCCGGCCCAAAAGGGCTGAAGCTGACATCGCGATGTTTTCCGCCGCCAAACAAACAATTTTAGGAACTGAAACTGACATTTCGCTCTCCTGAACTATTCCTCTTGGTGCCTCGTTATATCGTCAATCGCAGTTGAACAGATTGATTGGAGCCAATGGCAATGGCCCGCTGTCTATATGGAACCTTTGGACCAGGCATGAAAATGCTCCGCTCAGGTGATATTCTGAACGAGGCTTTACATCGCCCCTCGTCGCTACTGGTGCGAGACCGGTACGCTGCAACCATGAGGCATGGTCAAACGTGCTCTCAGCAAAAAACAACCCCGGCATCAGACAGACGCCGGGGTCAGTACTCTTACTTCGGGAAGATGCGTTGTCGTAGCACGGCAGGCATTTGTTCGCCTTGAGTTAGATCAAAAGTGGTTTTTGGTTTTGGATTACTGAACCCAACCAAGAAACAGAGGTGGATCTCACCGATTTTTCGTGACCTAGGTCAAGTTATGGACGCCGCGCACGTGCTAGCCTTCTTCGCAGAAAAGGAGTTTGGCGATGTATAAGAAAGTACTTGTTCCTGTTGCCCTTGATCATTCTGATAGTTTAAAAGCTGCGCTTGCAGTCGCTCGTTTGCTCTCCGATGACGGCGCGGTCGTAACCGTATTAAATGTAATCGAGCAGGTGCCCGGTTACGTGGATATGTACCTTCCAGAGAGCCACAGCGAGGATCGGAAATCTGAAGTTGAAATCGAGTTGGAAGCAGAGCTTGGTAGTGTTTTGGATGCGAAGCCAGTCGTTGTGAGCGGGCGCGCGGGAAGCGCTATTGTCGACTACGCGGTGAAGCACGAGTTCGATTGCATCGTGATCGCTTCACATCGACCGGGATTGGCGGATTACTTCCTAGGATCGACAGCAGCTCGCGTGGTTCGGCATGCTCCCTGTTCTGTCCATGTTATCCGTTAATCCAGCGGACCAGATACACTCAGCGTCCGCGCAAAAGTCGGTGTGGCCGCTGGCGAAGTGGATCGCTTCCTCTCCGCTTTCATTCAATTGGTTTGGTGCACGTCATATTCCTCAACACAAGTAATCGGTAAGATGGCAGACCTCGAACTTCTCGACACGTATCTTAGCTCAGATGACGCCCACCCAGAGTCCATGGCCATCTCAGACTTGGATGGCTTCCTGACAGGAATTATTTGCGGTCCAGAGCCAATTCCCGCGAGAGAATGGCTGAGTGTTGCCTTGGGTGATGTTGAGGCAGTGCCCGATTACGTAGTGGCCGCTGTCACAGAAATGTACCAAGAAACGTTGGAGTTACTGGAAGACAGCCAAGTGTCGCAGCCGGTGTTCTGGGAAAGCCAAGACGGCAGCGAAATAGCAATGGATTGGTGCGAGGGTTTCATGGAGGCCGTAAAGCTTCGACCGGAGCGGTGGGATGTGTTTTCCCAAACAAAGACAGGCTCTGAGTTGATGCTGCCAATTCTTGTTCACATACTTGATGAAGGTGGAAACTCACTCTTCGATATTGCCCAAGAGGACCTGGACGCGACGCTAGAAGCAGCCGTAGAGGCCATTCCCATTATCGTCCCCGGCATTTATCGACAGATCAGGGTGGTCACGCGGAACTAGACCCAGAACTCATAAGTCCCGCAAGATCGAAAGTCTGCTTTGCCGTATGTCCGGCAGCTTCAGCGGCGGTTTTCATCACGTGCATCCAATCCTTTGCATGCCCGTACGACCCTTCGAAAACGCGGGTGATGAAGTCGCCGCTAAGCGTCGTCATCTCTTCCTCAGTTGAACGCGTTTCCGCCGGATTTCGGCGGTGAGCATTTGCGCCAATCGGTTCCACCAAAACCGAAGCGTATCGGGACTGATATCGATACAGGGCTCGTGCAGCAGGCCTTCAACGTTTCAAAGCGAAGGCGGAAAACGGACATATATCATCACCGCCAGGCGAATGATCTTCGATCCAATTTTGGATCAATGACGATCCTCAATCCATTGAGCCTTCGTACCGTGGCAATTCTTATACCAAGTAACGAAAAAGTCCTCGGCCAGACTGAGGCTGATCAGGGCTGTGGCGCTTAATCCTTCTTCGATTTCGCCAACATGGTCGCCGGCGATCCCAAGGACGAAAGCGCGGGGTGTGGTTTGAAACAGGAGCCTCGACAGTGCCATAGCAGCCTCGGGTGTCACGCTGTGGCTGCCCAGGTTCTGGGGGGTGACGTCAGTCAACTCGGTGAAAATGAATGGATCATCGCATGCAACAGTGGCATCGACAAAGATTACGAGGTCGTGCTGGGATATTGTCAGGGAGTGATCTGCCATGAGCTGGAAATCAATTTCTACCGACAATCCCGGCAGCTTTTTATCCGCAATTCTCTGGGCGAATGCCGGGCCAAGACCATCGTCGCCGCGTCCCGGATTGCCATAACCGATCAGCAGCGCCCGAGGTAGACTCATGCAGATTGCGCAGCAGTATCGAGCAGCCCGCCATTTGCATCGAATAGCTCGACCTGAAGCGGCATCTGGCCCAGTGCGTGCGTGGCGCAAGACAGACAGGGGTCGTAGGCGCGGATTGCTACCTCGATATGGTTCAGCATGCCTTCTGTTATTTTTTCCTGTCCGGACAGATGCTTGACCGCTACATCCTTGACGGCGCGGTTCATGCCTTCGTTGTTATGCGTGGTTGACACGATCAGGTTGCAAAAGGTGACCTGATCATTTTCATCGACTTTGTAGTGATGGATCAAGTTGCCGCGTGGTGCCTCGATGACACCAACGCCCTCGTGACGCCGGTCGCCCTTGGCAACAAGATCACTACCTTGCAGATCGTCGTCGTTCAATAGTTCGCGGATTTTCTCGACACAGTGCAGAACCTCGATCATGCGTGCCCAATGGGTCGTCAGCGTGGTGTGGTTCGGCAGGCCGCCGGTGGCATTGCGCAACTCCTTGTGCGCCAGATTAGCCAGCGGGGTGTCAATGAAAGCGGCGGTGTTCATCCGCGACAGCGGGCCGACCCGATACCAGCCGTCCACGGGTCCGAGGGCCTGAATGAACGGGAACTTCATATAGGACCAGCTGCGCACATCCTCGGTCAGGACCGTGTGGTAATCATTGTAGTTCAGCCCATTAATGATTGATTCACCCTGTGCATCAATCGCCCGCATAACCCCGTGATACAGGTCCAGCGCGCCGTCCATTTCCCGGACCAGCGACATGTGGCTGGATGGAAAGGCGCCAAAGGATTTCACAAGGTCTGCGTGATCGAGCGTATAGTCGCGCGCAAGTTTCAACGCATCTTGCGCCCAATCCTGCATCTCGTCGATTTGCGTCAGAAAACGGTCGCGCGTCGCAATCGGCAGGTTACGGTTGATGCCACCGGGAATGGCGCCGGTGCCGTGTATTTTTTTGCCTGCTGTTGCCTCGATGACGTCCTGCCCGAACTTGCGCATCATCACGGCGCGGCGGCCCAGTTCCGGGTTTTCCTTGAGCACCTCGAAGATGTTGCGCCTGGCGGCTGGGGCGTCGAAGCCAAACAGCAGATCAGGTGCAGACAGGTGAAAGAAATGCAGCACATGGCTTTGCATGACTTGACCGTAATGCATCAGCCGTCGCATCTTTTCCGCCGTCGGCGGCAGCACATCCACCCCAACAATCTGATCCATCGCCTTGGCGGCGGCCAGGTGGTGGCTGACGGGGCAGATGCCGCAAAGCCGCTGAACGATGACCGGCACCTCCCATAGCAGGCGGCCACGAATGAACCGTTCGAACCCGCGGAACTCAACGATATGCAAGCGCGCCTCTTCAACGTTGTTATCGCGGTCAAGGTGAATGGTGACCTTGCCGTGGCCCTCGACACGGGTCACAGGAGAGATCTCGATCAAGCGTGGCTCTGTCATTGTGCGGCCTTTTTTATCGTCAATCGAAACGAATGGTTTCACGGTCAAACCCGTGGAATTTGCCCGCCAGAAGTCTGCTGAGCGCAGAGTAGATCACGTCGCCGCTCGGTGCACAGCCAGGGATTTGGTAGTCGATTTCGACCACATCAGCGCAGCTATAGACCTTGTCCAGCATAAGGGGCAGCGCCGGATCGTTGGGAATATTATGTGTTGTATTACGCAGGTAAGGCCCGGAAATATATGCCTCTTCCAGACATTCGCGCAGGGGGTCGTCGGAATGCATGATAGCATTTCGCATGGCAGGCAACCCGCCCATGATCGCACATTGCCCCAACGCGATCAGCACATCGCAATTGCGCCGAAAATCCCGCAAGACATGCACGTTTTCCTCATTGCAGCAGCCGCCCTCGATAATGCCGATATCGCAGCGTTGGGTGAACCGCTTGATATCAGTCAGTGGAGAACGGTCAATCTCGACCAGCTTCAAAAGTTCGATCAGGCGCTCATCGATATCAAGGATCGCCATGTGGCATCCAAAGCACCCGGCCAGCGAGGTGGTGGCGATGCGGGCCTTCCTTGGCTCACTCATTTGCGCTTGCTTTCAATCTTTTGCCCGATCAGGCCGTCATCGAATTCGCGGCTCCCGATGGGTTTGGAGAAACCTATACGCTTACGGATGATGCAGCCCACCGGGCACACGTCGGCCGATATTGCGTCGTCAGTTACGGCGGCATCCGTATGGGCCAGATCCACTCCGTTGACGGCGACGCGGCGGTGGATGCCGCGCCCGACATACCCAAAGATACCCTTGCCATCGATGTCCTGTGACGCGCGGATACACCGCCCGCAACTGATGCATCGGTTCGTGTCCAAAGCGATGTCTGGGTGTGAGGCATCAAGCGCGCGGCACGGTTCGAGATAGGGGAATTTCGTCGGCTGGGTCATATCCAGCCGATAGGCCATGGCCTGCAATTCGCAATTGCCGCTGGCTTCGCAGATCGGGCACAGGTGGTTGCCTTCGTGAAACAGCATTTCGACCAGATCGCGGCGCATGGAATTGACGTGCTCGCTTTCGTTTTCGACTACGAGGTCTGGAGTGGCGGGCTGGGTACAGGCGGCAACGCTGCGCCCGGAAGCCTTGACCGTGCAAACCCGGCAGCCCCCCTGATGGCGTAGGCCCTCGTGGTCGCAAAGTCTCGGAATATAGATGCCAGCATCGTCGGCGGCCTCCATGATCGTCTGGCCCGGCTTTGCCTGGACAGGCAATCCGTCGATGGTGAAGGTAAACCCAGCGTCGCTCATTTGCCGTAATCCCTGTCGAAAATATATGATCTCCGTTTGGCGATCCCGCGTGCTTCTTCGATAGCGGACTGGATGTCGAAGGTCGCTTTCATCCCGTCCTCGCTTTTCTTGCTTACCGCCGAATAAACCAGTGGGAAGTTCTCTAGCGTGGAAAGTATCGGGTTGGGCGAAGTCACGCCTAGCCCGCAGCGGCTGGTCTCGATGATCGTCGCAGATAGGTCGCGCAAATAGTCGATGTCAGAGCTGTCGGCATTGCCTTTGCGGAATTTCTGGATCGCCTTTTGCAGGAACACGTTGCCCACGCGGCAGGGCGTGCAATACCCGCAGCTTTCGTGGACGAAGAACGACATATAGTATTCGACAATTTCCAGAATGTTGCGCTTGCCGGAAAAGACGATGATGGCTCCGCCAGTGGCCAGATCGTCAAAAGTCAGTTTACGCTGAAAACTGTCGCGACTGATCATCGTACCGCTTGGGCCCCCGACAAGCACGGCAGCAGCGTCTTCGCCGCTGACCATCCGCAACAATTCGGCCACGCTTAGCCCATAGGGCAACTCGTAAACCCCGGGGTTCAGACAGTCGCCCGACACGGAAAACAGCTTGGTGCCATGGCTACCTTTGGTGCCGATGGCATGAAACCATTCGTCGCCGCGGTCCAGAATACGTGCGGCATGGCAGAAGGTCTCGACGTTGTTCACGACGGTTGGATGACCAAGATAACCGCGGTTGACCGGATAGGGCGGGCGAGTCTTTGGCTCTCCGGGCAGGCCCTCACAGGAACTGATCAACGCGCCTTCCTCGCCGCAGATGTAGGCCCCAGCACCCATCTGCACGCGGATGTCGAAATCAAAGCCCGCCTTACCCATGATGTCGGTGCCCAGCACCCCCCGCGCGCGCCGTTCGGTCAGCACGCTTTCCAGGTGCTCTTGCAAATAGACGTATTCGCCGCGCAGATAGATCAGACCTTCACTGGCCCCCACCGCGCGGGCGGCGATCGTCATGCCTTCAATCAGCAAATCAGCCCGTTCGGTCAACAGGACACGGTCCTTGAACGTCCCGGGTTCGCCCTCGTCTGCATTGCAAAAGACAAAGCGGTCTGTATCTGCCTCGGCCGCCGCCAAGCGCCACTTGGCGCCAGTTGTGAATCCCGCGCCACCACAGCCACGCAAGCCACTCGCCTCAACTTCGGCGACGATCTGTTCTGGTTGCAAGACGGAGGCCTTTTCCAGACCCGCATCCCGTGGCACAGGCCCCAACAGCACCTCTCCTGCGTGCTTGATATTGCTGTCCACCGCCATCGTCACGCGCTCGTAAGGGGACAGCGCATCGAATTGCCGGCTGATCAGGTCCTGCGGTCGCGCGTCCGACTGCAAGGCTCTAGCGATGCTGCGCGCTTTGTCTTTTGTCAGACGGGTCACGACGATATCGTTGATCATCGCCGCAGGGGCCTGATCGCACATGCCGATACATGGCGTATATTCCAGCGAAAACCTCCCGTCGACCGAGGTCGTGCCCAGCTTGATACCCAGCTCGTCTTCAAAGCTTTTCACCACATCGTCCAACCCGGCAAAGCGATCGACAATGTCGTCACATAGGCGAACCGTAATCGCACCTTTCGGCTCTAGCGACAGAAACGAATAGAAGCTGGCGACACCTTCGACCGCGATCCGGGTCAGCCCTGTTGCCTCTGCGATCGTCTCCATCGCAGTGGGCGAAATCCAGCGAAACCTGTCCTGTACTGCACGCAGGATATCCAGCATCCGGTGTGGGTCATTGCCAAAACGGTCGCAGATTCCAGTGATCGCCCTGCTATTGCGGGCATCCTTTGGCGCCGCAACGCCGTTACCGGTGGAATGTGCTTCAACCATTCAATCTTTATGCATCTCTGATTGCTTTCAGGCAAGAAAAGCCTGAGATGTTAAACGGGCCGGGTTCCTTTGGCGCTGTTTGCGCCGCATCATTGCTTAAACCTTCTGCACACCGCTAGTTTACAGGCCATGATGGACGATAGTCGGATAAACCGGACGACGGCACGACGCATTCGGGTTCGAGGTCAGGTGCAAGGTGTCGGCTTTCGCCCGTTTGTCTGGCAGCTGGCACAGCGGATGGGTGTGAAAGGTGCCGTCTGGAACGACGCGGAAGGCGTTCAAATCTTCGCGGTGGGCGTTCAACTTGATGCGTTTGAAACGGCATTGCAGTCGCAGGCACCCTCATTGGCACGGATCGACGCCGTTGAAACCACGGTGGAGAAGCTGGGGAAACTCCCCTTTGATTTCGTGATCACTAGTTCGCAAGGCAAGGGCAACCAAACAGGCGTCACACCCGATGCCGCAACCTGCGATGCCTGTCTTGCCGAAGTCCGCGACCCGGCTCAGCGGCGATACGGCTATGCCTTCGCGAGCTGCACACAATGCGGCCCGCGTTTCTCGATTCTGCAGGGCATGCCCTTTGACCGAGAGATGACCTCGATGGCGCGGTTTGCGATGTGCGCCGCTTGCCGGTCCGAGTACGAATCCCCCCAGGACCGAAGGTTCCATGCCCAACCCATCGCCTGCCCTGACTGTGGTCCCCGGCTTTGGTTCGAGGTGGATGGCACCGAGATTTCTGGCGACGCCATCCAACTCTCCGCGCAGCGGCTGAAAGAGGGAGCGATTCTAGCCATCAAGGGACTCGGCGGGTTTCATCTGGCCTGCGACGCGCGCAACGCCGCCGCCATCGCTACACTGCGTCTACGCAAACGCCGTCTCACAAAGGCGTTTGCGCTGATGGGGACGCTGCCAGTGATCCGGCGTCATACAGACATCAGCCCGAAGGAGGAAACGCTTCTGACAGACCCGAGCGCAGTCGTTGTCTTGCTGGACAAATCCAGAGAGCCACTGCCTGAAAATCTTGCCCCGGGGTTGGCCACGCTCGGATGGATTCTGCCCTATACACCGCTACATCACCTTTTGCTTGATGCGGTGGAATGTCCGCTGGTGATGACCTCTGGCAACAGTTCAGGTGAGCCACAGGCCATAGGCAATCCCGAGGCGCGCGAGAAACTGCGCGACATTGCCGATGCCTATCTGATGCATGACAGGGACATCGTCCAACGCCTCGATGACAGCGTTGAAGGCCTCACGCAACATGGCCGCATGGTTCTGCGCCGGGGGCGTGGCAGGGTGCCGGCCACTTTGCCTTTGCCGCCGGGATTCGAGGATGCGCCACAGGTTGTCGCCTATGGCGGGCAGATCAAGTCGGCGTTCTGCTTGCTCAAGTCGGGCAAAGCGCTGCTGTCGCATCATTTGGGTGATCTTGACGACCCGCAGGCGTGGGACAGGTTCCAAAAGGATGTCACCAGTTATTCGCGCCTTTTCGACCATCACCCGTCCGTGGTGGCCTGCGACCTGCATCGGGACCTGCGCACCTCACAGCTTGCTGCAGCCCAGGCCGGTGACATGCCGCTTGTCGAGGTGCAGCACCACCACGCCCATCTCGCAGCCTGCCTCGCCGAAAACCGTTGGCCGCTGGATGCTGGACCCGTTGCCGGGATCATTCTGGACGGGCTGGGGTTGGGCGCGGACGGCACCATCTGGGGCGGCGAAGTGCTGGTCGGTGACTACCTCGGCTTTCGGCGCGCCGCAGCGCTGGCCGCAGCGCCATTGGCAGGTGGCGACGCCGCCCAGCGCGAGCCTTGGCGCAATGCGGTGATGCGGCTGGATCAAGCGGGGTTGGCAGATCTTGCCGACACTTTGTTTTCGGATTGGCCTCGCAATCTTCTGCGTCAGGTGGCCACGTCAGGGATCAACGCGCCGTTGTCGTCATCAGCGGGGCGTCTTTTTGACGCGATGGCCGCCTGCCTGGGCCTTGCCACAGATCGCCAAAGCTACGAAGGCGAGGCTGCGATGCGGTTGCAGGCATTGGCGCAGCGCGCGCCCGACGCCTTTGGCACCCCCTATCCTTTTGCGTATCGCGAAGGCGTGCTTGACCCAATTCCGATGTTTCAAAGCTGGGCCTATGACCATTCAAACGGTGTGCCCGCTGAGGTCGGCGCAGCGCGGTTTCACGCTGGTCTTGCCCAGGCGTTTGCAGGCGCTGCACGAACCGAGGTTGAGGCCGGGCGCGCCAAGGCAGTGGCGTTGTCGGGCGGCTGTTTTCAGAACGCGACGCTGTTGGATATGGTCCTGCGGTACCTTCGGGATATTCCAGTTCTTATTCACACGCGGATACCCGCGAATGACGGCGGTCTGGCGCTTGGTCAGGCGGTGATAGCTGCGGCCGGTTCGATCCGCGGCGGGTAGCCGCCAAAACAAGCGAGGCGAAAACCCGTGGCTTTCCGTCGGCATCTGCGTGTAGGCTCGGATCACGCCTCTCAATCCGGCGTCAGGTGGACCATGCATGAAATCTCGTTTTGTGAAGGCATCCGTACAGTGATCGAGGATCAGGCTAAAACCCAGAGCTTCGATCGCGTCACGACAATCCGTCTGGAAATCGGACGCTTTTCCTGTGTCGAAAAATCCGCCCTGGACTTTGCGTTTGACGCTGTAATGAAGGGAAGCGTGGCCGAAGGGGCCGCGTTGATCATGATCGACGTGCCCGGCCGGGCGATGTGCTATGATTGCCTGCAGGAAGTTGAGCTGAACGACCGACTGGCACAATGCCCCGATTGCGGTGGTGAAAAACTAATGCCGGTCTCGGGTGATGTGATGCGGATCAAGAATATAGAGGTGGAGTGATGTGTGCGGTCTGTGGATGTGGGACGGGAACCGTCGGAAATCACACGCATGCGCATCGCCATGACACGGATATTCATTTCGGCAATGGTGCGGCGGGGGTCAGTCTTGCCGGAGCGTCGCAAGCCCGGCTTATCGAGGTCGAGATCGATATCCTGTCGCAAAACAACCGCTATGCCGCCCAGAACCGCACGCGTCTTAGGGCGCTTGGCGCCTTTACGGTGAACATGGTCAGCTCTCCGGGCTCGGGCAAGACCACGCTGCTATGCAAGACGATCGAGGCCCTTCGGAAACAGCCCTTGGCCGTCATCGAAGGCGATCAGCAAACCGCTCGCGACGCCGACCGCATCCGTGCCACCGGCGCGCCCGCGGTGCAGGTGAATACCGGCAAGGGCTGTCATCTCGATGCCCACATGGTCGGTCATGCACTAGAACAGCTGCCCCTTGCCCAGAATGCGATGCTGTTTATTGAGAACGTCGGAAATCTGGTTTGCCCCGCCGCTTTTGACCTTGGCGAAGACTGCAAGGTTACTGTGCTGTCAGTCACCGAAGGCGAAGACAAGCCGCTGAAATACCCCGATATCTTCACCGCATCGCGCCTCGCGATCCTAAGTAAGATCGATTTGGCGCCGCATTGCGATGTCGACCTTAATCTGTTCCACCGCAACCTGATCCGGGTGAACCCCGGCATCGAGATTATTTGGCTGTCGGCCCGCACTGGCGAGGGCATGGCTGACTGGATCACATGGCTTGACGCCCGCTTGGCCGAAGCTGCCCGCCCCCAGAAAGAAGGGCCCTGACCTGTGTGCCTTGGTATCCCCGGCCAAATCATCGCTATAACGGACGCCGACCTCATGATGGCGGTGGCCGAAATCTCAGGTGTGCGGCGCGAGGTGAACGTGGCCTGTATCGCAGAGGGCGCCCCGCTGGAGAATCTCGTCGGCACCTGGACGCTCATCCATGTCGGCTTTGCGATGAGCCGGATTGATGAAGACGAAGCCGCAAAGACGCTGGATGTGCTTCGTGAATTGGGCGAGGCACAGGAATTGCTGGATGCGATGGCCGAGGGTGCCGAAAGCCTGAGACCGCGCAGATGAAATACGTTGAGGAATTTCGTGATCCGGCCGCCGCCAGGGGTGTTTTGGCCGAGATTTCGCGGGTGACCGACCAGATCGGCGCAACGGCAGATGCCCCAGTGCGGATCATGGAAATCTGCGGCGGCCATACCCATGCAATCTTTCGATACGGACTGGACAAACTCACGCCCGATGGCATTGAGTTTATCCATGGCCCCGGCTGCCCCGTTTGCGTCCTGCCAAGAAGTCGAGTGGATGAGTGCATTGATCTGGCGGAACAACCAGACGTGATCTTTACCTCGTTTGGCGATGCTATGCGGGTGCCGGGATCATACAAGTCGCTGCTGCAGGCCAAGGCACAGGGCGCGGATGTGCGCATGGTCTATTCGCCACTTGATGCGCTTGAACTCGCACGGCGCAATCCGGATCGCGAAGTGGTTTTCTTCGGCTTGGGGTTTGAGTCGACGACACCGTCCACCGCCTTAACAATCCAGCAGGCCCGACGCACAAATGTTCTGAATTTCAGTGTTTTCTGCAATCACATCACTGTTCCGCCACCGATCAAGGCCTTGCTGGATGACCCGCACATGTGCCTTGATGGATTCGTCGGTCCTGGCCATGTGTCGATGGTGATCGGTTTGAGACCCTATGACTTCATTGCCCAAGACTATGGCAAACCCATCGTCGTGGCGGGTTTTGAACCGCTCGATCTGTTGCAATCGGTGTTGATGGTTCTGCGGCAAATTCGCGACGGGCGCGCGGAGGTGGAAAACCAATACGCCCGCGTCGTGCCAGCAGAGGGAAATCCTGTGTCGCTGGCCGCGATCGCGGATGTCTATGAAACGCGCCCAAGCTTTGAATGGCGGGGCTTGGGAGAAATCGACGCCTCGGGGCTGCGGATCAGGCCGGATTACGCAACCTTTGACGCCGAGCAGAAGTTCCAGATCGGTTACGGCGCTGGCCAAGCGCGCGCAGTGGCCGAACCGGACGGATGCGCCTGCGGGGAGGTGATGACCGGCCGCGTCAAACCGGTGGCGTGCCCGCATTTCGGCAAAGGCTGCACGCCTGAATTGCCGCTTGGCGCGCTGATGGTCAGCTCTGAAGGTGCATGCGCTGCGTATTACCAATACGGCGGTGCACGTGCAGTCGAGGTTGCAAAATAGATATGTCCACCCGTACGCGCCTTCGTGACAGCCATGTGACGCTTGCACATGGCGGCGGCGGCAAGGCGATGCGCGACCTGATCGAGGACGTCTTTGCCACTGCCTTCAACACCGACACGACCGAGGATCAAGCCCGCCTGACCGATGCGGCCCTTGCCGACCCTGGCGCGCGGCTTGCCTTCACCACCGACAGCTATGTGGTCCATCCAGTGGAATTCCCTGGCGGAGATATCGGCAAGCTTGCCGTTTGCGGCACGGTGAACGATCTGGTGGTTGGTGCCGCCCGCCCGCTGTGGCTATCGGCGTCCTTCATTATCGAGGAAGGCTGCGAAATCGCTCTGCTTCGGCGCGTCGTCGCGTCGATGCGCACCGAAGCGGACAAGGCCGGCGTAAGAATCGTGACCGGAGACACAAAGGTCGTGGAGCGAGGGTCCGCTGACACGGTTTTCATTACAACATCAGGGATCGGTGTGATCCCACCGGGCAGGCACATGGCCGCCAAAACGATCCGCCCGGGCGATGTCGCCATCGTCAGCGGGGTTCTGGGCGACCATGGTGCTGCAATCTTGATCGCGCGCGGTGACATGGCCCTGTCAACGGACATCCGATCCGATTGCGCCAGCTTGGGCCATTTGATCGAGGCTGTGCTTGCCGCAGCGCCTGACACGCGTGCGGCAAGGGACGCGACCCGGGGCGGGCTTGCTTCGGCGTTGAACGAAATGGCTGCCACAGCGAGGTGTTCAATAGAAATTGACGAATCCGCGCTGCCGCTCCGAACCGAGGTGAAGGGCATGTGCGAAATTCTCGGCTTTGATCCCTTGTACCTCGCCAACGAGGGCACGCTTGTGCTGTTCGTGCCGCCCGATCAAGCCGACGCCGCCCTCGCGGCCATGCAATCGCAAGAGACTGGACGCAACGCTACAATCATCGGGCGGGCGATTTCTGGCACTTCAGGCCGCGTTGTCATTCAAACGATATTTGGCGGGATGCGCATTGTAGACATGCTGGTCGGAGAGCAGCTTCCGCGTATTTGTTAGGTTTTCTCCTCTCCAATATAGGGCCCAAACCTGTTCCACCAAAACCGGACAGTCTTATGACTGACGTCGATCCCGCGTTCGAGCAGCAAGTCCTCCACGTTTGGAACGGACGACCAAAAACGCACATACATCTTTTCAGCCCAGGCGGATGATCTCTGGGCTCGTCTCCCGACAAGAACCCCTCACTCACAGAATTCGGGTCCATGATCATATCAAATCTCATTTGCTCTGCGCAGATCGACCTATCGCGCAACATGCCACCAAGCGCGGCACTCCCGATTGATACATCTCAATACGGTGATCGCGGTTCGGCGCATGATGATCGGCAACCACCCTAGATTGTGCATGTCATGGAGACTGGAATGCCCGACCCTGAAACCAAAGCGAGCAGTTCAAAAACAACTTATATCAATGTTCCCGAAGCCGTCGGGGTGTTTGACACATTCGCGGCACAACAGGCTGCATTTTGTGATCTGCGTTCTGTGGGCTTTCACCATTCCGACATCAGTCTTTTGGGAAGCCAGGAAGCCTTGGAAGAGAGGCTGGGCAAAGCCTATTGGCGTGCATCCGCGCTTGAGGACGATCCCGACGCGCCCAGAGCCAACTTTGTGTCCGAAGAGGCAATCGGGGAACTTGAAGGGGCCATCGCGGGTGGATTTTTCTTCGTGGGGTCTGCCATCGCGATGACGGCACTGCCGACACCCGCAAGCGCGTTGGCCGCATTATCGCCGCCGTCATTGGGACGCTGCTCGCCAGGCTGGTTGGGCAACGCCACAAGAATTACTACGAGAGCCAGAACCGTCATGGCGGTGTCGTGATGTGGGTCCGCACGCGCGATAAGGAAAAGGAGGACCTCGCCGTCAAGATCATCAAGGGGCACTCAGGACGAGACGTGCACGTGCACGCCTGGAGCGAATGATCGCGAGCCTTCATTTCCTCACCGTTACGGCCACGGATTCACACAGATAGGAAGGTTACATGGTAAAGGATTTTTTTGATCGGCATCGCAACATCCTTAAGCTGCCTACTTGGCGCGACGGCATCCGCCCAGCAAGCAGACAGCGGCTCGGAGACAGTGACGACGAGCGAACTCATTTATCTCATCAACGCACAGGCGGATGAAGAAATGGACGGCTTACTGCGATTGGAAACAGAACTACGACCCCCTGGTCTGACCACGATGATCAAGGCATCCGGTCCTGTTCTTGAAACCTATCCGCAGCTGTTCAAGCGTCTGTTCCAAGACGGGCGCGAGATCATTGGCGGACTTGCCAATCCGCTTTGCATTCTTTTGACAAGGACCTAATTTATGCAGGAAGACGTCATCGCATTCCTCAGCTCCTCTGGAGCGCACCCCGGCGGAGGGCCGGTAGAGGTTGTGCAAACCCATGGTGCATTGATCTTCCTGGCAGGCGATGTCGCGCTGAAAATCAAACGTGCCGTGCGGTATGATTATATGGACTTGTCGACGTTGGAGCTACGCGAGGCCATGCTGCACCGAGAGCTGGAACTGAACAAACCCGTCGCACCCAAGATATACCACGATGTTGTGCCCGTGACGCGCGCGGCTGACGGCAGCCTTGCGCTAAAAGGCAAAGGCGACCCTGTTGAATGGGTACTTCGCATGTGGCGGTTTCCGGCGAAAGACGAATTATCAGTAGTCGCCGATGCAGGCGGCATTGACGATGGGCTTGCGAATGATTTGGGAAAGGCGGTTTTTTCCTATCATTCACAAACCCCGCAACGTTGCCGCGACGGTGCGATATTGATCCGCAATATTCTGGACGAACTTGACCGGGTGTTTGCAGATATGAAAGCGCCGCTGGGGGCTGAACTGATTGATCAGTTTCATCGCCAGAGCCGCGCCATGTTGGCGCGTGCTGCACCCTTGCTGCGCGAGCGCACAAACGCCGGGCATGTGCGGCGTTGTCATGGCGATTTGCACCTGCGCAATCTTGTGCTTTTGGACGGCAAGCCAGTGCCGTTTGACGCGCTTGAATTTGATGAGGAACTCGGCACCTGCGACGTGCTTTACGACCTCGCCTTTTTGATTATGGACCTGCAGCACCGCCACCTAGGGCGCGCTGCCAATATGGCGTTGAATGCGTATCTTTTGGCGGCGTTGGGTGCCGAAGATGACGGGCTGGCAGTCTTGCCCTTATTCCTCGGCGTGCGCGCTGCCATCAGTGCGATGGTTACGGTGCAGGCCGCATTGGCTACAGGCAAGACCGTTGGGCCAGAATCGGTCCAATTTCTCAATGATGCATGTGGATCGTTGCGGCCCTGCACGCCGTCGGTGGTGCTTATTGGCGGCATGTCAGGGACTGGCAAAACAACAGTATCCCATGCGCTTGCGCCGTTGATTGGTGCCGCCCCCGGCGCCATTCATTTGCGTAGCGATCTGGAACGTAAGGCGATGCGCGGTGCGGATGCAAACGTGCACCTTGCTTCCAGCGACTATACGTCTGCGGCACGTAATGCCGTCTATAACAGGATGCTGGACCGCGCGGCCAGGATCATAGCGGCAGGTCATTCCGTTCTGATCGACGCTACGTTTCTAGAAGCTTCGGCCCGCACCGCGGCTTTTGGGATGGCGGAAAAGGTGGGTGTTGCTTGCCATGCCCTTTGGTTGGAAGCGCCCCTGGACATCCTGATTGACAGGGTTCAAGCGCGCAAGGGCGACGCATCAGATGCCGATGAAGGCGTGGTTCGACTGCAGCTTGAAGCCGGCAAAGTGCCCTCCGGTTGGCAGAACTTGTCCGCCGCAGGCACCCCAGATGAAACGATTGCATTTGCTCAAGCGGCCTTGCATCTACCGCCTGATAACTGAAGCCCCGTCAGATATGTTTGCTAAAGTCATCGCACGTGGAATGTGGGGTGGTGCTCAAATTTCCGCTGAGCTGGGGACTAAGCTGCCCAGACGCGGCTCAATCTATCTAAGAGCCTGATTTTAAAATAGTTGAATGAGTTCAGTAAGTTGTGATTCTGTTCGGTTGTGAAGCTGAACGGAGATCTCAGTGGCCTGGACTGAACTCACTCGTCGCCAACATGACCGCAAGGGCAATAAATATGCAAGCGATACAACGGACCCGGAATGGGCGTTGATCGCGCCGATGATGCCGCCGGCCAAGAAAACGGGTC
>Ga0075467_10001974_pt1 | contig 16511 bp, 13 predicted proteins | sample DEB08_DNA_9_FD_75067 | JGI IMG/M metagenome (GOLD analysis project Ga0075467, IMG submission 75067) | Aqueous microbial communities from the Delaware River and Bay under freshwater to marine salinity gradient to study organic matter... | ecosystem: Environmental > Aquatic > Marine > Coastal ... | reverse complement strand
CGATTGCATCGGCTGCCTGTGCGCCAGATACAGCGATCATCGCTGCAGCTGAACCAAGAAGAAGGCTCTTGATTTTCATTGTTTTTCTCCAATTCGAAAACAAATTCATTTATTATTTAAGCCGATTGTCACATCACTAGTGAAATCTGATAAACGGCCACTGAACCAAAGGATTGTGCTAAGTCGCTCGTTCCTTGACCCGAACATACGCAGTGCCAGTGACAATGCAATTGATAAAGCTACGAATTTATGTGCTAGCCCAACCAAACTTTTGAGATGTTGCGCAAAAGACACAAATTCATTGCCGCAGGCTTAGTTTTCACCTTCCGAGCTCTAGGAATTGGCTTTTCTTTGTGGTCAATGCACTAAAAAACCGTCTTCACATAAATGGAACCACATATTTTTTATGTTAAGAATCACACGTCAATATGGTGGATATGGGAGTAGACATAAGGATTTAATTTTTGGCTCTTGAAATTAATGCTTCAAACTTTCATTAGTAAAGCTAAAATTCATAGTGCTGAACCATTTTACTGGAAATACATATGAAACGCCCAGACCCAAAAAATCTTAGCATACAGCAAAGGCTGAAATTAATTCATTTGACGAAAACTGAACTCGCGAGAAATCCAAAAAATTTAACCGCTTTGGTGAACTATGGATTGCTTCTGCGCGCATCGGATAGGACAAAGGAAGCATCAACTTACCTTGCCAGAGCTCACAAAATAGATCGCAGAGATTTAGAAGTTCTTTCTCTGCTCGCGGAAACATATATGGAGAGCCATGCTTATCCATTAGCCCGGAAATACATACGAAAACTTTGCGAGATTGCCCCAAAAAACGTTAATTATTTACAGTTTTACGGCGAGGTTCTTATAGAAATGGGAAAGCCGAATCTAGCCGATGAAAAATTCGAAGCCATCCTAAAGATAGACCCAAAAAACTCCGCAGCGCTTAAATTTCTTGGTGAATCTAAGAATATGCAGGGTCGCCACGATCAGACTGGAAAGGTTCACGAACAAATTCGAAAGATCAGTGAACTTAATGCAAATTCGCTTTATCAAGAAGCCCATACAAAAAAGAACTCCCTCGACGATGCTATTAGAATTGATGCTTTGGTTGAGAAAGCGATCAAAAATCACCCAGAAAAATCAGTACTATATTACGCGCGTGGTAAAATTTGGAGCGATGTTAAAGAATACGACAAAGCATTTGAAGCATACAAATTGGGAAATAAATACTCTATAAAAAGTCCCGAAAATCCATTTTTCTTCGAAACTAATAATGCAATAGATAATTTAACAAAAGAATTTATCAGGCAGAGAATGCCTTTTGCAGTTCAGTCAAATGCTCCAATATTTATTTTTGGAATGCCTCGCTCAGGCACAACATTAACCGAGAGCATTTGCGGCACGCATTCCAAAATCAACGCTGGAGGCGAATTAACATTTGCTTCAGACATGTCAAATGCAATAGGCTTAAGCTCTCCAACCAAAGAAGCTTTTAGACAAATTTTGTCAGAAATTCCCATGAAGCAAATACAGCATTTTGGGCAAAGATATCTTGATAAAACAGCTAATCTGCGTAAACATACCCATCATTTTACTGACAAGATGCCCCATAATTTTGTCAAATTGGGCCTTCTCAAGATGAACCTTCCAAATGCAAAATTCATTCATTGCCGACGCCACCCAATCGACACTTGTATTTCTATTTTCTTCAACTCAATGAATGAATTTCATAATATTTATAAATCTGACTTAATTGAGCTGGGCCTGTATTATCGGAGATATCTGAGATTGATGCAGCATTGGCGGGAACACATTCCTGACGGATTCCATGAAGTTTTTTATGAAGACATAGTTGCTAACACAGAGCTCAATGCCCGCAGGATGATAGGCTATATTGGTCTGGAGTGGGAAGATTCCATGGCCAACCGCCAAAAAGCGCAGAAATCAGTCAGAACATTGTCATCATAGCAGGTTCGCCAACCTGTTTATACATCTTCGGCGGGACGCTGGAAAAACTACGAGAAGCATCTCGGCCCGTTGATTGATACGCTGGGGCCAGTTGTGGAAGAATATGAAAACGAACTAAAAGCGCTAAACAGTTAGGCCAAGTAAATTCGCATAAACAAAAAGGCCCATTGAAAACGCTCATCGGGACTTTTTTATTTTTATCTTAGCGATATCAGCGCGTGATGAGTTCCGGCCCCATTAAGGTTGTCGGCAGCCAAGTTGATAGCCACGGGATATAGGTCACCATAATCAGGAAGATGAACAGCACACCAACAAATGGCAGGGCTGCTTTCACCACTCTAACTAGGCTCATCCCGGTTATTCCCGCTGTAACGAACAGGTTTAGGCCAATAGGCGGCGTAATCATTCCGATCTCCATGTTCACAACCATGATGATGCCAAGGTGGATCGGGTCAACGCCTAATTCCATGGCGATTGGAAACACTACAGGAGCAACGATCAACAATAGGCCTGATGGCTCCATGAATTGCCCGCCGATCAAAAGCAAAATGTTCACGGCAATCAGGAAGGTGAACCATGTAAAGCCATAATCCAACATCAACGTGGTGATTGCATCTGGAATGCGCTCTGAAGTCAGCACATGGGCAAATATCAGCGCGTTGACGATGATGAACATCAACATGATGGTTGTTTTGGACGCGTCCACCATGACTTTGCGCGTGTCACTGTTAAAAAATGCCGCAAAGAAGAATCTGCCCATGAGGGAAAGGTTCCGGCGCCAAACCGGAAGACTTGCAACCAGATAGCCAGGAATATTCAACGGATTGGATTCGCGGTCGCGCAAGATGGCATACAGAACCATCACGGCCAGCGATATGCCAATACCTGTCCAAAGACGACCTGTGAACGTCACACCTTCCCACTCGGATGTGACGAAGAAGGACATGATCATCCACACAAAGAAGATGGCAATGGCATAAACCAGCGATGAAAACCCGATCTTAGAACGTTTGCTGTCATCTTCGAGCAGCCAGCGGATGCCAGCCATTGGACCCATATCGCGGTATATAAAGAGAGCGATGATGAAAGAATAAACGGCGGCAACAGCGGCGGCTTCGGTTGGTGTGAACACACCGCCATAGATACCGCCAAGAATAATGATGATCAGGAACAGGCCCCATCCAGCTTCTTTACCTCCTTGCAAAATCTCACCAAATCCGCGCCAAGGCTCCGATGGAAGGTTTTTAATGCGTGCAACAATGTAAATGGCGATCATGAGCATCAAGCCAGCAACAATGCCTGGAATGACACCAGCCAAGAACATGCGGCCAACAGAGACATTGGTTGCAGCCGCGTAAACCACCATGACGATGGATGGCGGGATCAAAATGCCTAATGTGCCCGCATTAGCTATCAGGCCAGCGGCAAATTCTTTAGAGTAACCGACCTGGCGCATGGCGGCGATAGCAATGGTACCAATCGCAACCACGGTTGCAGGGGAAGAACCGGACAATGCGGCAAACAACATACAAGCAAGGACAGATGCCATGGCTAGGCCACCGCGCAAATGGCCAACGGTTGCGATCGCAAAACGGATGATGCGCTTAGCAACGCCACCCGTAGACATAAAGGCAGAGGCCAAAATGAAGAAGGGGATCGCCAAAAGCGTATAGTTTTGGGACGCCGTGAACAATTGCAAAGCAACCGACGACATTGAATCGCTAGAGAAGAATGCGATGATGATGATCGAAGACAGGCCAAGAGAAATCGCTACAGGTACGCCGAGGAACAAGAGCGTGATGACAAGTGTGAAGAGAATTGCTGATTCCATGATATCAATCCTTCAACTTGTCTTTGTTTTCAGCAACGAGTTCTTCCGCCTCGTGTCCGGCAATAATGAGTTCGCGATCGCCGCGCCAAATAGCAATAATGGCTTGAAGAGATCTGAACCCGAAAAGGCCAAGACCAACCGGCAAGATCAGATAGGCAATCCAGCGCTGCACGCGTTCTTGAAGGCCAAGGGTGTTTTGCATCCACTCAGGATAGCGCAGATCATCAAGGCCGATGCCCAATTTGAACATTTTTGACCAGTAATCGACTGCGCCACCTTTTGAATTGGCTCCGAAAAATTCGAGCCAGGTCGCTGAAATCAGAATGACCGCATACATGAAGCAGCAGACAGCGCCAAAAATGGCAACCACTTTGAAAGGCTTCTTGGGCAACATGCGGATGAATGCATCAACGCCAAGATGGGCATTGATTTTCAAGGCATAGCTCATGCCAAACAAGATCAGCCATGCAAAAGCGATACGGGTGAATTCCAGCGCCCCGCCCCATCCTGTATTAAAGCCATACCGGGCAATAACCTGAACAAAAGACACGATTGTAATCACTGCCATGATTATGGCGATTACATTCTCTTCAAAACGGTTGACCGCTGACGGGTTTTTGCGTTCCCAAAAATAGAAAATTGCGACAACGAGCAATATGCCCAGATAAGGCCAAATAACACCCATGATTCCCTCCCAGCAATCACATGCAAACGTCCATTAGCGCGCTGATTGCGCTGTAGATCACGATGTCAGCTTTTCGGTTGGACAGGCAATCATATCCAGTCAAAGCGAAAAGGGGGATGCAGTATTAACCGCATCCCCGCTATCGTGATTAGTTTGTGCCGTTTGCAGAAACTGCAGCATCGATAAGGTCTTTACCGATATCAGCTTCAAACTTTGTCCAAACAGGCTTCATGGTGTCGATCCACGCTTTACGCTGTTCTGCGTTCAGTTCACGAACAACACCGCCAGCGGCGATGATGTTTGCGCGATTTTCAGCTTCCTTGGCTGCAACCTGACCATTTGCCTTCATGGTTACATCGTCAACAATAGCCACGAACTGATCGCGAATATCAGCATCAAGACCGTTCAGCCATTCAGTTGAAGTAACCAATAGATAAGCCAGCAACTGGTGGTTGGTTTCAGTCACGCCGTCCTGAACCTCAAAGAATTTTTGAGTATAGATGTTTGACCAGGAGTTTTCCTGTCCATCCACAACGCCAGTCTGCAACGCGCCATATACTTCTTTAAACGCTAGCTTCTGAGCAGAGCCGCCCATTGCTTCGATCATGGCAACAGCCACATCAGATGTCTGAACGCGGAATTTCATGCCATTCGCATCTGTTGGAACCATAAGCGGCTTTTTAGCAGAAAATTGTTTCAGGCCAGAAGACCAGTAACCCATGCCTGTGTAGCCTTTGTCTTCCATCACTTTCAAAAGGCCTTTACCGGCATCTGAAGTTGTGAATGTGTCAACTGCTTTAAGGCTTGAGAACAAGAAAGGAAGATCGAACAAGCGATACTTCAATGTATAGGCTTCAAACTTTGACAACGAAGGCGCAGCCAATTGAACATCGCCCAAAAGAAGTGCTTCCAAAACTTTGTCATCATCATACAACGTTGAGTTCGGGAACACTTCCATGCAGGCTTTACCGTTCATTTCATCGTTTACGCGCTCAGCAAGCATTGTCGCTGCATCACCTTTAGGGTGGCCCGTGGCCGCAACCACATGGGCAAATTTGATGACCATTTCGCCATCATCGCAGTTTGCATATGAAGTGGCAGCTGTTGTTGTTAGAAGACTGGCAGCGATTGCCAGTGTTTTCATGAATTTCATTGATTTTTCTCCCAGAATTAAAAAAAACGCATATTTCACTGGATTCCAGACGAACACCAGCTACATCGCCACAGGGGTGGCAACTGTGACAGCATTCTAGGGCATATCGCTGACAAGAGCAAAGGGGAAAAATCGGAAATTGGTCTTATGGTCTGGGCTACCCACAGACTTGTTTCTTTCAAGAAAGTGCCTGCCTAATATGACCTACACTATTCCAAGGCTGTGGATCCTAAGTTCTCGCTATACTCCTCCAAAAATGACGTTTAGCGGGGTCATTTTACATCGGCATCGGATAATCGCGATAAACCGCCTGAATTTCGTCCATCACTTCCTGGCTGAGCTGGATATCCTTTGCAGCTATGTTGGTGCGCAGCTGATCCATGGAGGTGGCGCCGATGATGACGCTCGCCATGAATGGCCGTGTCAGGCAGAAGGCCAGCGCCATTTGCGCAAAATTAAGACCGTGCTTTTTGGCAATATCGCCATATAGGCCAATGGCCTTCTGGCTTTGCGGCGTGTAGCGGCCATTAAGACCATCTTGCTGGGCGCGGCGGGAGCCAGCGGGAACATTGCCGTCCAGATATTTACCAGACAATGGTCCAGCGGCAAGCGGCGAGAAAGCCAGCAGGCCCACATCTTCCATGATGCTTGTCTCAGCCAGATCAAGATCAAAGATACGGCAGATCAGGCTATATTCATTCTGGATGGAAACCACGCGCGGCAAGTTTTGCTGCTCGGCAATCGTCACCCATTTTTGCGTGCCCCAAGCGCTTTCGTTGGAAAGGCCGAATGTGCGCAATTTGCCTTCTTTCTGAAGGCTCTGCACCTCGCCCAATATATCAGTGATTTCCTGATCGATATTCTCAGGTTTCAAATTGGTGGGATCGAACTTCCAGTATTGACGAAAATGGTATGAGCCGCGATTGGGCCAGTGCAGTTGATAAAGATCAACGTAATCTGTCTTCAATCGCTTGAGGCTGCCCTCTAGGGCTTCACGGATACTCTTGCCTGTCACGCGTGCGCCATCACGGATATCGGCATTACCCTCGCCCGTGATCTTGGTGGCGACGACAAGCTTTTCGCGATCAGCGCGGCCTGCGAGCCAGTTACCGCAAATCTCTTCGGTCAAACCAGTGGTCTCAGCTTTACGCGGAGTGGTTGGGTACATCTCAGCTGTATCAATGAAATTAACCCCCTGACCTACAGCAAAGTCCAGTTGCTCATCTGCTTCTGCTTGAGAGTTTTGTGACCCCCAAGTCATGGTTCCAAGACAAATTTCTGAGACTTTTATCTGAGTTCGGCCAAGAGCATTATATTTCATGGGAATCTACCTGTTGGGTTTTCGAAGTAGCTCGAATACTCAAATTAACATTGGTTGCCAATGGTTTGAGGCGAAATAAGCTGTGTTGACTTTCAAGGATGTTTTTGCGAGGCGTTGGCCCTGGCAAAATCAATGCGGCCAAATCCGGGAAGTTTGAGAGCAGGATTGGCAATATCAATTCCGGTGACAAGCCCAAGGAAATTGAGTTCAAGACCGCTTCGATAGCCCGCTGCAATGCCTACGTAGCCGCCAAGGCTGAGTTCAAAATCCCGACCATCTTTAGCTGCATAAAACCATTGGTCGCCAGCCAGATAATTTCTACCAACAGCATTGGCTGGCAATACCACGCCAAGCTCCGGTACTTCACGCAACACATAAGCAATAAAGGAATTAGAATTTGGTCCTGGCCACAATTTGTATCCGCCATATTGGGCGTGTGGATATGTCAAAATTGCCTGTTCGATTTTAGGGATCAAATTTTCTGCGGCCTCGCCTTTTATGGTTCTGATAAATCGCGGCGTATTGGAGTACCAACGCGCATCGGCCACATAGGCATTCAGCCGGACCGGGCTTCCCCACCCCACTTTGTCATAGCGATTGTATTGGCTTGCGTTTTTGGACTTTGTCACAATCCATGAATGCTGGGAAAGAGCGCCTTTCAGCCCACCCGTTCTTGCAGACATGATGTGGATTACAGCTTCTTTATCATTGGATGGTGATGGTAAAATCTTAGCGGATGACCAGTCGGCAGTTCGCCAGGAACCCGGCCGTTCAACGCCTGCCCACCAGCCTATTGAAGCCAAGGCAGGTAATAGAAAGAGGATAAATATCCACTTTAAGAGTTTACGCAGCGCTTTCATCATCCGCACGATCTATGGACAGAGCGTGACCAAACTATGACAGCTTATCAACAGCTTCAGCCTCACCCATTAACCAAGACTTCCCCATTTGCTTGACTTAAACCACCATTTGGCTTTGGTTAACAAATCGTTAATGTGGCGGCGAGAGAAATGGTGAGGACCGATGGTGCATAGATTCAAAAGGATACCCAGTTTGTTGGCTGTATCCTCCTTTGTATTGCTGAGCACAATGGAAGCTGGCCTTTCCTCCGACGCAAAACAACGTATTGGCGGGCGGACATCTCAACCTATCGGTCACTATGAATATTGCATGAGCCATCTAGCCGATTGCAGCATTCGAACTTTATCAACAAAGCCCGTGAAACTGTCTCGTAAAAAATGGAGCGAGATGCTGCAAGCTAATAGCTTTGCCAATTCCACCGTCGAGCCGGCTACCGATTTGGAACATTACGGTGTTGAAGAGTTTTGGAGCATGCCAACAACCTATGGCGACTGCGAAGATTATGTTCTGATGAAACGGAAATTTCTCATGGACCGCGGTTGGCCCGCATCCTCTTTGTTAGCAACGGTTGTTTTGCAACCCAATGGCGATGGCCATGCGGTCTTGACGGTACGCACCGACAAAGGCGACTTTATTCTAGACAATTTGGTTGATCAGATCCTGACTTGGGATCAAACCGAATACAAATATTTGAAGCGCCAAGCCGCAAATCATTCTGGTCATTGGGAAGATATTATTGATAGCCGGATGTCAGTGGCGAGTATCAAGCGCCACGATTCTTGAACCGCTTCGCTAGCGAACTAAAAGCCTAGTCGTCGAGATCTTCTGGAAAAGGCTGTACATTGCCACATAGGCCGCATTTCAAAAACCTGTCTCGTTTTGCTTTCCAACCTTCCAACTGGTTCGTTGAAACAGTTTGTCCTGTGACCACTGGATCTACACCCTTTTGGGCAACAATTTCATCTGATTTGAACACAATTTGCGTTGAAGCCTTTGGGCTAACAACAGCCATGAACAAGACCGCCAGAAGAGCGGCGATAAGTTGCAATGGAGCAACAAGATGGTGCTGACGCATGGTTAAGTCCCAAAAATGATACGATTTACAATCGCTTACACCTTGGGAGGAAAAGCTTAACCAATGGTTAAAGCTCTGCTGAATACGATAATTTTGAAGTACCAGTAGAAGCACATTCTGCATAGGAAAGACGGTAAAAACTGGTAATTCTGCGCCGAATCGCTACATTCGCCAAAATGAACAACCCACACAAAAACTCACCTGCAAATCCTATGGGAAAATCAACCGCATCAGCGCCTGAGCGCCAGCCTCAAGAAGGCGGAATTGCTGCGCAAGCCTTGGCCTCGCGTCAACAGGCCAAGAGTGCTGATTATCTTGATGGTTTGAATGCTGAACAAAGGGAAGCTGTTGAAGCATTGGACGGTCCGGTTCTGGTTTTGGCTGGAGCGGGCACAGGTAAGACCCGCGTGTTGACCACGAGGATTGCGCATATTCTTGCCAGCGGTAAAGCTTGGCCCAGCCAGATTTTAGCTGTGACGTTTACCAATAAAGCGGCACGTGAAATGCGCGAGCGTATTGGGCGCTATGTTGGCGATCAGGTTGAGGGAATGCCTTGGCTTGGCACATTCCATTCTATCGGCGTCAAAATGCTACGCCGCCATGCAGAGCTGGTCGGCCTCAAAAGCGATTTTACCATTCTCGATACAGACGACCAGATCAGACTTTTGAAACAGATCATTCGCGCTGATGGCATTGATGATAAACGCTGGCCAGCGCGCCAATTGGCAGGTTTGATTGATCAATGGAAAAATAAGGGGCTATCGCCAGAGCAAATCCCCGAAGGCGATGCTCGTGCTTTTGGCAATGGCAAGGGGCGCGAATTATACCACACCTATCAGGAACGATTGAAAATTTTGAACGCCACGGATTTCGGCGATCTTTTGACAGAAACTATCCGGCTCTTGAAAGAGCAGCCGGACGTGTTGCGTGATTATCAAGAACGCTTCAAATATATTCTGGTCGACGAATATCAGGATACCAATGTTGCTCAATATATGTGGCTAAGACTGCTCGCGCAGCGGAGTTCTTTATCGCCCTCTCCCATTAACGGCCATTCAGATGACGGCGATGCCGAGGAGCAAAGAGCGACCGTTGCCCCTGCAACGCCCCGGCGGAGCGATGACGAAGTCATGCGCATGAGCCCCAACATATGTTGCGTTGGGGATGATGATCAATCGATCTATGGTTGGCGTGGTGCAGAGGTTGATAACATCCTGCGCTTTGACAAGGATTTTCCCGGTGCAAAGGTGGTTCGTCTTGAGCGCAATTATCGCTCCACTGCGCATATCCTTGGCGCTGCATCCCATCTAATTGCCCATAATGAAGGCCGACTTGGGAAAACACTATTCACAGACCACTCGGATCCTGAACACAAGAAGCTGATGATCAATGCCTGTTGGGACTCGGAAGAAGAAGCACGGTCAGTTGGTGAAGAAATCGAGCAATTACAACGCGGTGGCCATCACCTGAACGATATGGCGATCCTTGTTCGGGCATCGTTTCAAATGCGCGAATTTGAAGAACGCTTCATCAAGCTCGGTTTGGACTACCGCGTTATCGGCGGCCCACGCTTTTATGAACGCCTCGAAATTCGCGATGCTATGGCCTATTTCCGGGTGGTCTGCCAGTCGGCTGATGATCTGGCTTTCGAGCGTATCGTCAACACGCCCAAGCGCGGGATTGGCGATGCCACCATGCGCATTATCCATGACCATGCTCGGGCTAAAGGTATTCCGCTCACACGGGCAACGGAAGACCTCGTGCAGACGGAAGAGTTTAAACCTAAGGTTCGAGCGACCCTTGCCAATTTGATGGATGATTTCAAGCGCTGGACAGATCAGCTGGAGGCGACGCCTCACAACGAACTCGCCGAAATGATTTTGGATGAATCCGGTTATACGGAGTTTTGGCAGAATGACCGCTCCGCCGAAGCTCCCGGTCGCCTTGAGAACCTGAAAGAATTGGTTCGCGCTATGGAAGAATTTGAAAACTTCCGTGGCTTTCTGGAGCACGTATCTTTGGTGATGGATGCAGACAAAAAAGCCGATGTGGACGCCGTTTCTATTATGACATTGCACTCGGCTAAAGGGTTGGAATTTGATTCCATCTTTTTGCCAGGATGGGAAGAAGGACTGTTTCCGCACCAACGCGCCTTGGATGAAGGCGGACGCTCTGGCCTCGAAGAAGAGCGGCGTCTTGCCTATGTGGGCATTACTCGCGCACGCGACCGCTGTTATCTTTATTTCACCTCGAACCGACGCATTCACGGGCTGTGGCAAAACTCTATCCCGTCGCGCTTCATAGACGAATTACCCCGCGAGCATGTTGAAATCGTTGAAAGTGGAAACTCTTACGGTGGCTATGGGGCAAATCGGATGGGCGGCGGATATGGAGCCTCGCAATTCGATAAAGCCGAACCGTTTAAATCAACCTATTCATCGCCCGGTTGGCAACGTGCTCAAAAGGGCAATGATGCACGGGCCGCAAACGCACAAGGCGATCCTGTGAAATCTGCTTGGGGTTCAAAATCCGGCAGCGGCACGTCCGGCTCAAGAGGCAAAACCATTGATGGCGAACTTGTTGCATCATCGATCAACGACCCCTCCTCCAATTTCAGTGTCGGGGACCGCGTCTTTCACATGAAGTTCGGCAATGGCAATGTGGCGTTAGTGGATGGCAATAAACTCACCATCGACTTTGACAAAGCCGGACAAAAGAAGGTGTTGGATAGTTTTGTAGAGGCGAAGTGAGGCTTACCCTCACATTTCTATGATCAGCCCGCGATCTGGCGAAATCTTGCCATCTCGGATATCAGGAAAAATTGTTTCCAAAGCATCAAGCCCGTGAAGCGTTTCAAGGTTTAGCCATTTTGCCGATGCCAGTGAAGCGCTTATGATGAAGTCCATAGAACGTTTGTTGAATTCGTCTGCGCCCCAATCCTTCATGCGCTTTTGAATGCGGGCGGGCGCGAAGAAAAACTCACGGCTATCGCGGTTTATCCGTTTGTCTTTGCCAAAGCCGCGCCAGTCGGTGATGCCCACATCAATGTTCTTTTTAATGTTTGCGCCCAGATGCTCATGCAACATGCCGAGCGTTTCGGCATTGCCCGCCATATCGACGATGACCGTTGGCACTTGCTTTACATCTTTGACCATCTGGTCATAAGAAACCACTTCATCATAAAGGCTGAGGCCGCTGACAAAATCAGCATTGCCCGCTGAGGTCAGCCCAACAGCCTTCGGCGCCTCTTTGTCGTCATGCAGAGCCGTTGCCAGGCCGATACTGGTTTTGGCCGAAGCGCTGATGATAAGCACTTGCTCAGCCCCATACCAGCTCATCTCTTTAAGCTGATCCCAAATTGCAAAAGAGGTGAGATACAGCGGATATAGTAACATACGCAGATTATCGCCATCGCGGTTGTAGCCCGGCTCAGCGTTGACACGGCGATACATGTTATAACCGCCGGGAAGTTCGGCGCGGTGTGCGCAACCGTCAAACAGAATATGTTCTTTTATGCCGACAGGCTGCATCACAAGATGGGTTGCTGGAGGAAAATAGCCAAACAGGCGTTCGCCAACTTCAATGCCATCGGTTTTGCTTTCCACGACTTCGGCAAAACCCCAGACAGGCAAAATTCCCCAATCAGTGTTTTCAACGCCAAGCTGCTTGAAGAATTTCCAATAACCGAGTGTATCTCCCGCTATGCCATAGGTGATGTTATTTGCGGAAAAGCCGAAGCGCTCAATGCGAAGAGAGATTTCACTATCAACGATGTTCGGGGCTGCCTGGTCGTTAGAGATGACCTTAGCATTTGTTAGGCCAGTTCTTTTGACTTGAAATTGTTTCATGAGGCAGCATCCAGTTCCGCTTTGAATTGTTGAAGTCTTGCCATCGCAGGCATCGAATATTCCCGCAGGCGCATCAAGATCGCTTTCTTCTCTTCGTCATTCGGATCAATGTTGCGAACCATGCCGCTAAAACCATCAAGACGGTTATTCTCCAGCCACTTGCGTATTTCGCTGTCGCGGGACCATTGATATTGGTTCATCATGAACGGGATCATCATGCGGATCCAGTCATCGGCATGATTGGGCAAAGGCACAACGCCGCAAAGCTGGTTTTTCTCTTTTTCAGTTTCCTTGGTGACCTCGATATGGGCGATCATGGAAGCGCTGAAAACCGGTTGATAAGAACGCACGGTTTGTGGCGTAATAAGATCGCCCTGAAAAATTGGTTTGGTTTCAAGATTACTGATGGCGCTTGCTGAACAATCAACGTGGACTGTATCTGGCGTAGTTGGAACCTCGCCGTTCTCAAGCGTGATAGTATTTGTGCCCACATCAGTCACCCGCCCCATGCGAATAACATTCTTGATCTCTCGAAGTTCATGCAGCTCTGCTTGGCTAATGGTTGCGCCGTGGAACATTTGTGGTTTTACAGCCGGATCAAGGCGCAACAAAATGCCTGATGCTTCGAGGCGGTTAAACAGGTCTTCCACATTTTCTGCTTTTGCGATGGCTTCAAATTGGGCAGCCTGCCCGCCAATGGTTTCATTGAAAAATTCAATAGTGGCTTGTGCATTTTTGCGGTCCAGCAACCAACCATCGCGTGGCATGATCCATCTAATATTATCGGGATCAACGCGGTTCTCCAAAAGCCAAAGACAGGCATCCATTCCTGTTTTACCACCACCAATAACGACGAAGTCTTTTGGTGGTGTATCTATCTTTGGAAGATCATTCAGGGGCATAAATTGAACGCCGTCGGCTATCGTAAAACTTGGCGTATGTGTCGAGGGAATGGTGGTTTTCAGATAAGTGGCATCAACTGTTTTATGTTGGCCTTGTACGGCAAAATACTTACCAGACAAGAGGCAACGAAAGCGCCCCTCTCCTTCATAATCACACATGGGAAAATAACGCACGCGCCCCGATGGCAAGAAGCGCTCACGCATGACGCTATCAAAATATGCGTTGACTTCAGCGCCGCTTGCAAGTCTTCCAAGGCCTTTGTTCAAACCTGTTTCATCCAATTTTCCATTGCTCAATTCTCTTGAGCTTACCCCATAAAAAGCAGAGGGCTGATGCAAGGTTACAAAGGGATAGGCATTGTTCCAATGGCCGCCGGGTTTTTGAAACCGATCAACGATAATCATATCAGCTGTGCTGTCACTCAACAGCGTATCAGCAAATGCCATTCCAACTGCGCCGGAGCCAACAATGAGGTAGTCCGTTTTTAAAATGGTTATGGCCAAAGGGAATTCCTGATTCTTGTCAAAGGCTTATGATTGAATTCTAAGCGCTTGATTCATGGAGTTAAAGTGCCTCTGAATTCTATATAGGCGAAGACGGCGACAGATCAAAGGTCTACAACCTTTCCAGTTGCCGCGGATTTCTGTGCGGCCATTCCCATAGCAACGGCCATCCATCCATCGTGCAATGTGACCTCCGGCTTTGCGTTACCCAAGACAACCTGTTGGAACTTTTGATGTTGGTAAAATGTCGAACCGTTATGGTCTCCTGCCGCCAACAAAGTTGGATCAACTGGAATTTCATGAGCCTGCGGGCCTTGCGGATTGCGTGGACTGACAATCAGTTTTGGCGTTGGCGCAGGGCCTAGATGAGCGGGCCAGAAACGGCCGGGTCCTGGAACTTTACATTCGATTTTACCCATCGGACCGACAGCGGAAATCTCTTCTTGATATTCAGCGCCTTCAGCGAACATACATAATTCCAGCATGGCACGAGAGCCAGAAGCGAAGTCCACAATCACATAACCATTGTCCCAAATATCAGATTTTTTTCCGTCATAAATTTCATCAAGATGGTTCACGGATTGGCCCGCTGACGCCATGATGCGAATAGGCTCTGATTTCAATATCAAGCGCATCAGATCGAAGAAGTGACAACATTTCTCCACAAAGGTTCCACCAGATTTTTCGTTAAACCTGTTCCAGTCGCCGACCTTTTCGAGGAACGGAAATCTATGTTCGCGAATGGTGAGAAGATTGATCCCTCCGGTTGCTTTATCCACCTGATTGATCAATGCAGCGACAGGCGGCATGTAACGATATTCCATTGCCACCCAAATCGGCGCAGGATATTCGGCGATCAGCTTCTCGATGAATGCCTTATCCTCAGGATTTGTTGCCAATGGCTTTTCAACGAGGATAGGCAAGGGATTGGTTTTTGCAATCTGTTTCAGTTGATCAACATGAGTATAGTTCGGGCTGACGATCACCAAACAGTCAAGGTCTGTGCGTGCCAAGAGTGCTTCAAGGCTTATTTCAAATTGAACATCGGGCACAAGTTCCTGTGCTTTGGCGCGCATGCCTTCATCGGGCTCATAGATCGCTGAAATACGCGCGTTATCCAAAAGCTGAATATTGCGAATATGCTCCTGGCCCATCATGCCGCAACCGATCATGGCGTAGTTCAATATCTTATTTGTCATTACAATTTACTCTGTCAAAGATTGCGTTATTCATTTCCATCGCGCCATGAAACGGGTTGTTGTCGGATCAAACCAGGTTCTTGAAAATTCAGCAGGAGCATTGTTCTGGTCGAAGCTAAGGCGCTCAATATAACCCCATATGGTCGCATCGGAGGTAAATTTGGCAGGTTTCCAATCAGGCGGCGGCGCAAGGCTTACGGCATCTTCAGCCCTAATAATCAAAAGGCCCAGTTTTTGTTTGTAATATTGATAAAGTGAATCGGATAAGTCTTCATTGCGAATTTGCTTTGCAAAACTTCCATCCAACCATATCTCCTCCACAGCAGCCATTTTCCCATTGAGCCTTCGCAGACGGCGGAAACGAAACGCGTCTTGCGAGGTGCCGAACGCAGGAAGATCGCGAGGTTTTTTTAGACGTTCAACGGAAAGTATCTCTGCTGTGGGAAGCCCGCCTCCGCTACTCAGCTCCAGCCTGAAGAAGCTATAAATCGTGGATGCAGCAACTTTGTTGCGGACATAATTGCCCGAGCCCTGCACTTTTTCCAGCAACCCTTTTTCTGTCAGGTCAGCCAAGGCCTTGCGCAGCGTTCCTACTGCGATTTCCAACTCAGCAGCCATTTCGCGCTCAGGGGCCAATTTGCTGCCATCGGGCAAAATACCAGCCTGAATTTCGCGTGCCAGCATTTCACTGACCTGCACATGCAAAGGTAGCTTTCCTGTAAAAGGCGTTGATTGAATGATTTTAAATGTCATATTTCAATTGATCCACAATTGATATATTGATATACAATTGTTCCACGACGCATATAACGAGATTTGATTGATGTCCATAGTCCCTGTCCGTTCCCATGATACTGACGCTGCAGAAGTTTCATGGTTTGCCCCCTTATGCTCTGATGACTATCAATATCTAGGCGTCCCCGATGGTGATATGCGCTCATCATGGGAAAACACATCAAAAATCATTCAAAAAGCTGATGAGCTTGGATTTAGAAATATTCTATGCCCATCATCGTATCAAGTCGGTCAAGACACGCTTACTTTCGTAGCTGGAAATGCACCCTTGACGAAAAACATCAATATGCTGGCGGCGGTGAGATGCGGTGAAATGCAGCCGATCATGCTTGCCCGCACAATTGCAACACTTGATCAT
>Ga0075467_10001968_pt1 | contig 16545 bp, 10 predicted proteins | sample DEB08_DNA_9_FD_75067 | JGI IMG/M metagenome (GOLD analysis project Ga0075467, IMG submission 75067) | Aqueous microbial communities from the Delaware River and Bay under freshwater to marine salinity gradient to study organic matter... | ecosystem: Environmental > Aquatic > Marine > Coastal ... | reverse complement strand
TTAAAGACTGCGCCTCACTATTATCAATAGCAATTAGCAAATGATCATCCGTTTGACGTCTGTCTAATAAGTCTTCTTTAATGCCGTGCATCATTCTGTTGCGTGCAAAGAACATGATCACCATCCCAAACGCTGTAAAAAGAATGGTGAGTTCAAATATAACAGGTATAAAACTGGTAAATACATTGATATCTTGAGGTTTTCCTCCAATGATCATCGGCCAATCAACAACGTTCATGCTGTACGCCAGCGTAAAACCACTTAGTGAGCCTAGCATACCACACAAGAAAGCTCCTATAGTTAAATTAGTTCTTGTATAACCAAGAGCATGATCTAAGTGATGCACCGGAAAAGGAGTGTAGCAGTCAAATATTTTAACCCCTTTTTTTCTTAGGGTTTCTACTGCGTGCAAAAGTTTATCCGAGTCGGTAAAAGTACCAACTGTAAACTTTTTGTTATCTAATAGAATACTTTTATCAACCATATTATTCGTTGTCTTTAATGATAGTTTTTACTTCCGCCATATTGATCACTGGCAAGAATTTAGCGAACAAGAAGAAACAAGTGAAAAATAGTCCAAATGTTCCCAAGAAAATCCCTACTTCAACCCATGTAGCGTGGTACATAACCCAACTACTTGGTAAAAAGTCTCTATGAAGTGATGTTACGATAATAACAAATCGTTCAAACCACATTCCGATGTTTACTACAATTGAAATCACAAATATGAACCAAGGCGTAGTTCTAGCCCATTTACTCCAGAATACTTGAGGAGCCATTAGGTTACAGAACATCATAGTCCAATAGGCCCATGCATAAGGACCAAACATTCTGTTGGCAAAAGCATACTGCTCATACTCATAACCAGAATAAGCAGCGATTACGAATTCAGTGATATACGCTACACCAACTATAGATCCTGTAAGTAGAATAATTTTGGTCATTGCCTCTAAATGCTCAGAAGTGATGTAATTTTCATAATTCATTACGTGTCTTGCAATAAGGAGAAGCGTAAGTACCATACCAAAACCAGAGAAAATTGCTCCAGCAACGAAGTATGGTGGAAATATGGTTGTGTGCCATCCTGGAATTACAGAAGTTGCAAAGTCCATAGATACAATTGTGTGAACAGATAATACAAGCGGCGTAGAAATACCTGCAAGAATTAAGGCAACAACTTCATATCTACCCCAAGCTTTAGCAGAACCATTCCAACCCATTGCAAAAAATCCGTACCAGAATTTTCTTGCTTTTGAAGTTGCTCTATCTCTGATAGTTGCAATATCTGGTATTAAACCTAAGTACCAGAATACCAATGATACAGAAAGATAGGTAGAGATTGCAAATACATCCCAAAGTAAAGGGGAGTTAAAATTAACCCAAAGAGAACCGAAGGCATTGGGTAAAGGTAACGGCCAAAATCCTAACCATACACGTCCCATGTGAAACAAAGGAAAAATTGCCGCACAGAATACTGCAAAAATCGTCATTGCTTCAGCAGAACGGTTAATAGACATTCTCCATTTCTGTCTAAATAGAAGTAAAACAGCAGAGATTAATGTTCCTGCGTGACCTATACCTACCCAAAATACGAAGTTGGTAATATCCCAACCCCACATTACAGACTTATTTACGTTCCAAGTTCCAATTCCTTCCCAAACAGTCCAAGCAAGCGTGCCTGCCAGGATGAGAAGAAGCAATACGGCTATTGAAAAACCTAACCACCATGAATTAGTAGGTTTGTTTTCAATAGGCCTACAAACGTCATTGGTGACGTCTGTGTAAGTTTTTCCGCCTAGTACTAACGGTTTTCTTATATCTGCTGTGTACATATTGATTACTGTCTGATTCTTTCGTTATTATTTATTTCTAATCTTGGTCAAGTATTGAACACTTGGTTTTACACCTAGTTCCTCTAAAACGTGATAAGATCTGTCATCTCTGTATAATTTAGCTATTTCACTGTTAGCATCGTTCAAATCTCCAAATACGATAGCATTAGATGGACATGTTTGAGCACACGCAGTTGTGAATTCATCCGTGTTCATTTTACGGTTTTCACGTTTAGCAACAAGCTTAGTAGCCTGGATTCTTTGAACACAGAAGCTACATTTTTCCATCACACCTCTTGAACGAACAGTTACATCTGGATTGATAACCATTTTGCCTAGGTCGTTACTGAAATGATAATCGAACTTCTCATTCTCATTATATCTAAACCAGTTAAATCTACGTACTTTGTAAGGACAGTTATTACCACAATATTTAGTACCGATACATCTGTTGTAAGTCATTTGGTTTAGACCTTCACTACTGTGTGTAGTTGCAAGTACAGGACAAACTGTCTCACATGGAGCATTATCACAATGCTGACACATCATAGGTTGATGTGCAACTTGTACATTCTCATAGTAATCATAAGCTGTAGCCTTATCTTCTGATGCTTCAGCATATGCCTCCATTACTTTTTCTTTACTCATTTGCTCACCTGCTTGTACCGTTTGGTCACCGCCATGAACTATACTTAAGCTAAGGTCTTTGGTTGTTGGAGCTTCAAAGCTGTAGTATCTATCGACACGTAACCAATGCATTTCTCTTCTACGTCTTACCTCATCTCTACCTACTATAGGTACGTTATTTTCTATACTACAACTTACAATACATGCACTACATCCAGTACAAGCGTTCATGTCTATAGCCATACCCCAATGGTGCCCTTTACTGTAATCGTAATCTTCCCATAATGTAATTGGCTTTGGTTTGTGAACGTGTTGGCCAGCTTTAGGATCTTTTTTGAAATCTTCTAAACTAGCTTCTCTTATAATATCTCTACCTTCAATAGAATAGTGAGATTGAGTCATACCAAATTCGTGTAATGCTGCACCCGCTATTTTTTCAATGGTTACGCCACTTATAATGTAGTTTGCAAAACCTCCTTTGATATCTACCAAAGGATAAACGTTTTGGCCTAGATCTTTTAAATCATTTTGTACTTCTGGAGGTAATACTCTTCCATAGCCTAACGCAATACCGAAAGTTCCTTTTGATTGTCCTGGTTGAATAAGAACAGGAAGGTCGTATTTCCCATTAGCAGTACTTACAGATACCATATCACCAAGTTCCCATCCATTAGATTTGGCGTCTGCCATAGCAACTGAAAGGTAATTATCCCAAGTTACTTTAGAAACGGGATCTGGCATTTCGTGTGCCCAAGGAGTGTTTCCGTATGCACCGTCACGAACGCCTACTTTTTGGTATAGAATCAATTCTGAATCTGCTTTTTTACGAGCAGCTATTTCACTAATTACTTCACCTGTTGTAATATTGAAAGACGGAACAGCAGCAGTTGCTACATTCTCAACAATTCCTTTTTCTATAGCTTCATTAAAATTAGTGCCTATAGAGCTTGTGAATACATTTTTAGCATAAACATAAGCGTGTGAAAAATCTTCTGTGTCTTTTACATCAACGCCTGTCCATGCAACTAAAGAACTTGCCACATGTCTTCCTTCAAATACAGGAGAGATTGTAGGCTGCGAGAAGATAAAGCGACCATTATAAGGTTGTTTTATATCCCAGCTCTCAAGTGGATGAAGTCCGGTAGCAATGTGTGTAGCAGTTTCAGCAGTTTCATCTAAGGTAATAGATGTGCTGATTCTTACAGGAATTTTAGCAAATGCATTAGCGGATCCTGCATGAGAATAGGCTGGGTTTGCGTCTAGCGTAATAACCGCACCATAAGCCCCAGATTTTGCTTTTGCTAAAAAGGCATCAAAATCCTTTTCATCAGCACTTTGTCCTTTGTAGTAGTTTGTAATGTCTATTGTAGAACCATAGCTACCAAGCATAGTGTTGATGGCATTTACCAATATCTGGTCTTGCTCATTATTGCTGCCACATATAACTAACGCTCTACCTTGAGCATCTTTAAGTGCAGCAGCTGCTTGTTTTATCGAATTACCTGCGGTTTCCATTCCATTTACAGGAGTAGCTCCGCCCATTTCTCTGTACAAAGCAATAAGGTGTTGACCTACATTACTCATTTTTATAGGTATACGTACATCGGCATTGGCACCCGTAAGAGACATTAACGACTCAAATTGAAAATGCTTAGACATTTTACCTTCTTTAGGTACTCTATTCTTGCTATAGTCAGCGTGGAATTTAATTGGACTAATCCAAGTACCTAAGAAATCCGCTCCAAAACTTACAATAACATCTGCGTTTTGAAAGTTGTATGCTGGAATTACTGCACTGCTAAATGAGGCATTGTTAGCGCGTGTAATGCCAGAATACGAAATAGGCTCGTAAGCAACAACTTCTGTATTGGTATATTTTGCCTTAAAGTCAGCGATAGCTTGGTTGGTTACCATGCTCGTACTACCATTTGTAACTATAGCAATAGTTTTATTAGTAGTGCTTAATGCTTTAATTACTTGTTTATCAAAATCAGCCCAGGCTACTGGTTTAGTTTTACCTGCAACCATTGCTCCTTTTAATCGGTTGGTATCGTAAAGAGATAAGATAGCAGAATGACCAAGGCCATCCAATCCACCACCAAAGTAGGTTGCTTCTTTATTGGGTTCAAATTTGATTGGTCTACCTTCTCTTACTTTTACAAGTACTGGAAACCCCTCACTGTTACTTACTGAACTACTCGCATAATATAATGGAACACCAGGAGTTACGTTGTCAGGTTTTTCAGTGTAAGGGATTGCTCTTTTAATAGGAGCTTTGTTACAAGCCGCTAAAGTTACAGCGCCTAGCCCAAAGCCGAAGTATTTTAGAAAGTCTCTTCTGTTTGCTCGTGTAGCATCATCGTTAGAGAAAATCTTTTCTAATGGTAATCCTTCTGAAAATTCGTTAGCATTAGAAGTTACAAACTCTTGGGTTTGCTCTAACTCTTCTACACCTTTCCAATATTTATTTGAAGACATGATTTACTTTTTCTGTTTTTAATAAATTATTAATAATGACATTTACTACACTCCAACCCTCCGTTCTCAGCAACGGTGACGTAGTCTTTACCTTCTGCTATCATATTTTTATGAACTTCTTCATAATATGCATTGTTTTCAGAATCAATGCCACGCTCTCTGTGACAATCAATACACCATCCCATTTGAAGGGTAGAATATTGATATACTTTGTCCATTTCTTGTATGGGACCGTGACATGTTTGACATTCAACTTTACCTACTACTACGTGTTGTGAGTGGTTGAAGTATGCCAAATCAGGTAGGTTGTGGATACGCACCCATTCAATTGGTTTTTGGTCGTAGCCTTTAATATACTCCATATTGTCACCGTCAAAACCTATAGCATCATATATTTTTTGAATTTCCGGAGAAGTTTTGCCATTATACTTTTCGGCGGCCTTAACATATTTGTGGCAATTCATACAGGTATTCAGAGAAGGGATACTTGCTGATTTTGATTTTTCTACGGTACTATGGCAGTACTTACAATCTATTTCATACTGACCTGCATGTATTTTATGCGAAAAATTGATGGGTTGGGTAGGAGAGTATCCTTGTTGTACGCCCACTTCATCCATCCCAAATTTATATCCAAAACCACCTAATACTATCATAAGAAGTCCTGCAATTACCAGTGTAGCAATGGTAGGATTCCATTTTGAGGTGATAGGTTTGATTTTGCTATCGTAAAATGAAGGTTCATCCTCGGTTCCAATTTTTTCGTTTTGAAGAGCCGTAAGATGCTTTTTGATACCGAATAGCAAAGCGGCGATAGCTGCAAGAACTACTGATAGAATAACCAACGCTATAAAGGTTGATTCAGAATAAAATGATGACATATTATTTGAAAATGATAAAGTGCTTGAGAATATAAATAAAGCCGTTAAGGCTATGTGTGTTTTTAATTTATACATTTGGTAATGTGCTCGTTCAGGAGTGCCGCAAATATATGAACCCTCTAATTTGGGCATATTTGAGATATGCACATTTTTTCAATTTAGAAGGCTTTCAAATAGGTTTTTAAAATTTATGTAAAACATTGATTTTCATAAAATTAAGCCTTCAAGTTTTATAATCACCTAGTCTATGTTTTTTTTATAAAAACACCAAAATATTTTTTCAAGAAATGTACGCCAATTCGTCGTCGTTTTTTAGAAGTTTGTCTCTCACGTTTATTACATCCCGATTGATGAATTTAAATTATTGGGATATCGATTTTGACGTATCATAAGCCCTTATAATTTCTTTTACCAATCTATGTCTTACCACGTCATTTTCATTCAGTTTCACAATACCTATTCCTTTTACATTTTTAAGTAAATTGAGTGCAGGAGCTAAGCCGCTCTCTATACGAGCAGGCAAATCTACTTGCGTTAAATCGCCTGTAACAATCACTTTTGATATGGGGCCCATTCGGGTAAGAAACATTTTTAATTGGGTATTGGTAGCATTTTGTCCTTCATCTAAAATAGCAAAACAATTATTGAGCGTTCGACCCCGCATAAAAGCTAATGGAGCCACCTCTATGATCCCTTTTTCTATGTATGCTTTAAACTTTTCTGGTGGTATCATATCTCCCAAAGCATCGTATAATGGTCTTAAATAAGGATCTACTTTGTCTTTCATATCTCCTGGTAAAAAACCCAAGCTTTCTCCTGCTTCCACGGCTGGCCTACACAGAATTATTTTCTTAATTTCTTTGTTTCTTAATGCCCTAACAGCAAGTGCCACAGCTGTATATGTTTTTCCTGTTCCAGCGGGCCCTATGGCAAATACTAAGTCATTTTGATCGACTTGATCTACCAATTCCTGCTGGTTTTTAGTGCGTGCAGAAATAACTTTACCACTTTGACCGTGTATAATAATACTGCCAACTGCACTTTTTTTATTCTCTTCACCTTCTACTATGCGTTCCATATCTCCCAAACTCACGGTTTTGTTTATTTTTAAATATTTTATGATAGAATCAACTACTTCTGAAAATTCATTGAGGTCTTTTATTTCCCCTTTTGCGCTAATATTATTTCCTCTACTTGAAAGGTGAAGCGAAGGGAATTTAGATTTAAAGATTTTGAAATAGCTATTATAAGGTCCAAAAAATCGAGAAGGCTCAATGTCTGTGATTATAAATTTTTTCTCTATCAATGTACTTGATGTAATTGTTACTTTATGTAGTTATTTTCGTCGGCTAAATTAGCTAAAATATCAAATATTGGCAGTACTTACTTTTTTAAGTGATTTCGGGGCAGATTCTCATTATATGGCTTCTTTTAGGGGAGCTATGTACAAGGCCAATTTGCAAATTCCATTTATTGAAATTACCAGTAGGATAGAACCTTTTGATATTGTGGAGGCAGCTTACTTGAGTTCAATGGTATACCTTGATTTTTCTGAAGGAAGTATACATGTTTTAGCTACTAATGTTGTAGGAACATCGTTTAATGGACACTTGGCCGCTTATTACAACGGACATTATTTTTTAGCTCCGGACAATGGTATACTCAGTTTGATTTTTGGCGAGCATTTTAATGATTATTACCTGATACCTACCGAGAGTTATGAGCAAAATATACAAAATGTGTACATGCCCTTTATTTCTCAATTGGCTGCAGGGAAACAACTAATAGACATAGCACAAAAGGCGAGTAGCGTGCAAATTAGCACACGTATAACTACTGTAAACGATGGTTTAGAATTGCGAGGAACAGTTCTTTTTGTAGATCACTTTGGAAATGCATACACCAACATCTTGAAAGAAGAGTTTACGGATTTTACCCGTAATTCAGGATATATAATTAATCTAGGAAAACATACTCAAGTGAAAGAAATTTCTAATGATTTTAGCGATGTAAAAGAGGGTGATCCACTTTGTTATTTCTCGGATCATGGTTACTTGGTGGTTTCCATTAAAAAAAGTAGTGCCGAGCGACTCTTAAACTTCAGAAAGTATAAGCCATTATTAATTCAGAAGGTATGATATTAAGGTTAGTTAAAATGCATTTTAGAGCCGAGGAAACAGCTGATTTTCTAATTTACTTTGAAACTATTAAAGCTCAAATAGAGAAAATGCCTGGTGTTATAAGTTTAAAACTTTACCAAGACGAAAAAGATCCAAATGTATTATTTACACATAGTACATGGTTGAACCAGAGCAGTGTAGATAATTATAGGCAGTCTGAAACCTTCGGAAAAATATGGCCTAACACCAAAGAGCTGTTTGCATCTGAGCCAATGGCTTGGAGTTTGAAATTAAAGTAAATATTATTGTAGTATAAATGAAATCATTCATCAAAAGTATAATCATCACCGTTTTAGTAAGTATCTGTAGCATTGCTTCAGCACAATTCGAAAAATTTGAAGAAGCAGTAGAGTCTGGCAATTTTAAGAGACTTGAAAAACTTTGCGTAGATGGGGCAGAGGATAATGAACTTAAAAAGGATCCAAGACTCTATTATTATACAGCTCAAGCTTATGTGGAGCTTTCTAAGGATGAGTACTATCTTGCCAAAAATCCTGACGCTGTAAAAAATGCAACTAGAGCTATGTTGAAGGGGTTAAAGAAGGATGACAATAAATCTGCGATAGAAGAATTTTTGGCAGTGAAAGCCGAAGTAGTTATCGCAAATAATAAGGTTGCATTGAGTGAATATAATTCCAATAAAATGGCAAAAGCAGCTAAGTTGTTTGCTGAATCATATTCGATGGATACTTTAAGCAGGTATTCTTACTTTATGGTGGGTAAATGTACCATAGCTGCGGGTGATACTGCAGAGGGAGAGGTGTACTACCGTACGCTTATTGATTTGTACAATGATGATCTTTCTGCAGACAATAAGACGAGTGAAAAGGAGATTGATCCACATACTTATTTTATCAATAAATTCTGGGAAGGGGGTAAACTAGATAGTGCCAAAATTATGATTGCCGATGGTAGAGCTATTTTTGGGGATAATGCTAAATTAAATTTTTACCACAAAAAAGTCACGCTTGAACAAATTAAAAATATACCGCCAAGTAATCTAATGCTGGAATATGTTCAGGAAGTACTACAGTTTTCACCGGCAGACAAGGATTTATTACAAAAGGAGAATTCAATTTATATCTTTTTGATAAAGAATAAGTTACAAGAACCTTCGAAGGGGGAGGCTGATACTTTAATTAATAAATTCGTAGCTGAGAAAATAGTAAAATCAGAACTTCCTCAGGCTAAGAAAATAGCTGAAGTAGATGTTTTCGTCGAGAAAAAACCGGAAAATGTACTTTGGAAATTGGCAGAGTACTTTCAATCCTACAGTCACATGGAGGGAGCAAAATTTATTTTGGATAAATATATCGTATTAACTGCACAAAGCGCATCTGCTAGTGACTTAGCTTTGCGATGGAATGCCATTACCAATTACGCTTTTGATACCAAGGGTTTTGCTTTTGGTGGTTTCGTCTTACAACAAGCAATATCCAAATATCCAACTAACAAGGAATTAAAAGCCACACGTACTCAAGCTATCGCCAAAAAAGAAGTGATGGCAACATCTGTCGAGGAGCAAGGAGCTCTTTATTTGCTTATGAAAGATGAATATAAGGATAATAAAAACGAAGAAAATCTTAAAAAGCTTATTTTAATAAATGATAAATACGTAGGACAATTGGCAGCAAATAACCGTTTCAGTACGGTCAAGGATGTTATGAAAGAACAGATGAGTTATGCTCCAACTAAAGATTACAGCGATAGATTACGCTATTTGGCTAGAGAAGATTTTTATCAAAATTATTTTATGTCTAGAACAAAAGGGACAGATATAAACGGGAAAGAAATTCAACCATTTACGTGGAATGGAGATAAAGCTACCTGTAACCCAGGAACAATAGATTTAGAAATTCAAGAAAAGGTAGCTAATAGAATTAACTATTTCAGACGGAATGCAGGTGTTCCTGAAGTGCTTTTTGATGAAAACACCAATGAGTATTGCCAAAAAGCGGCACTTATGATGGATGTTAATAAAGCCTTAGAACATGATCCTCCAGCAACTTGGAGATGCTGGACAAATGAGGGAAATTATGCAGCAAAACATTCACTACTTATAAAAGATGCCAATACCAGTATGGCTGTTACTTACATCATGGATGACAAAAGTCCTAGTGCTGGCAATAGAAGATGGTTATTATATCCAAATGGTAGAATATACGGACATGGAAGTACCAACGACTATGCGGTGATTTGGGCGCTCGACGATAGTGGAAGTACAGACACGGTGCAGTTTATGGATGTTCCTGTCTGTTGGCCTCCAAAAGATGATGTGCCACAACTTATGCTTCTCACCAATTGGACATTCTCTATTTATAGAGATTTAACAAATGCAAAGGTAGAAGTGAAACAAGATGGTAAACCATTAGAAGTTAACGTTGAAAAATTTGTCAGGGGTTATGGAGCACCTACTTTGGTTTTTCAACCTAAGTATGATAAAACGGTGTTACCAGATAAAAGTAATTTTGATATTACAGTAACATTGTCAAGCGGACGTAAATATAACTATACCGTGCGCACATTCTTCTACGATCCAGCTAAACGCTAATTGTTATCTTGCAACCTTTGATGTAACTTGCACGTCTAAAACTCAGACGTTAGCAAATGCTGCAAAAATTACTGTTTTCATTACTTATCTTAGCAAATGCTGTAACGGCACTTGCACAGATAGGTTTTATAGAAAATAAAGGGCAATTTGATGAGCCGATTGTTTTTCGTGCTCAGTTTGACAGACATCAAATATACCTGGACAAGGAAGGGTTTTCAGTGCTTTTGCACGACGAAGAAACCTGGGGTAAATATGTTATGGATTTTCATTCCAATAAGCGGAATGATGACAGTATTTCGCTAGCTTACCATCTTATAAAATATAAACTTGTTGGAGCCGATCTTTCCAGATTTGGCGGGCAAGGTGATTTTTTAGAGTATTACAACTATTTTTTGGGAAATGACCCGTCTAAATGGGTGGGAGGGGCCAAAAATTTTAATAAGGTTTATTATACCAATGTATATCCCCATATTGATTTGGAATATGAAGCCATTGACCTCCGTTTTAAATACAACTTTATATTACATCCAGGGGCTGATATTAACGATATAAAAATTGAGATATTAGGCTCAGACAGCGTGCACGTATCTTCCGAAAGGATTTCCGTTGCAACTAGGTTTGGCATGTATAGTGAAGTTATGCCTATTTCTTACGAGGTGCATAACGAGGAAAAAACGCAGATTAAAATGAGCTATGTGAAAAAGGGAGACTTCATTGGCTTCGAAACTCCTTTTTTCAAGAATAAGGTAAAAACAGTAATAGATCCAGAGCTTATTTTTTCAACCTATTCGGGTAGTTCGGTAGATAATTTTGGGTTTACCGCGACGTATGACACCGCTGGTAATCTTTACTCTGGAGGTATTGCAACCACTCCGTACTCAGATTTTCCGTTTGGGAAGTATCCTGTCACAGCCGGTGCATATAATCAGACATTTAACGGAGGTACGTGGGATATTGCCATTAATAAATACTCTGCAGATGGCTCAGCTCTTATATATGCTACCTATTTAGGTGGCACGAAAGATGACTATCCACATAGTTTAATTGTAGATGAAAACAATGAATTAATTGTTTTTGGATCTACTTCTTCTTCTAATTATCCTACAACAGCTGGTGCGGTAGACAGAACCTATAATGGAGGAACAGATATTCTGGTCACAAAATTTAATGCAACGGGAACTAACCTGGTGGCCTCCACTTTTATTGGAGGATCAAAAGACGACGGCGTAAATAGATACGATGGTAGTTCTACGAACAAAATCAGGAATACCAATTATTTTTATGCGGATGATTATCGAGGAGAAGTAAATCTGGATGAAGATGGAAATGTATTTGTGGCAACATGCACAGAGTCAGCTAACTTTCCGGTTACGGTGAATGCTCTTCAAACATCTTATCTCGGCTCTCAATCTGGGGTTGTGTTCAAACTAGATCCTAGCTTAAAAACGATGGCATGGAGCACGTATTACGGTGGCGATGGTAAAGATGCTTTGTATTCTATTGACATTACCAGTCAAAATGAATTGGTATTGGCAGGAGGGACAACTAGTAAAGCCATGATGCCGGGAATGGGTAGTGGATTTCAGCCTGTCAATAACGGAGGAAAGGCAGAAGGATTTATTTGTAAAATAAGCGAAAATGGCTCACAGGTGCTTAATGCTACATATTTCGGGACTAGCGCGTATGATCAGATATTGCTAGCAGAGTTAGATGAGGCGGATAATATTTATGTTGTGGGACATTCAGAAGGTGATATGCCATTACTAGGGAATGTATATAGTAATTCTGGTGGCAAACAATTTATTGCCAAATTTGATCCTACGCTTGAAAAATTAATAGTAAGTACCGTGTATGGAAGTGGGAGATCAACACCCGATATTACGATTAATGCATTTTTGGTGGATGATTGCGGTAAGGTATATGTGAGTGGCTGGGGAACTAATTCAGAGCAAGATTTAGTCTCAAAACAATTGCGAAATATGCCACTAACTTCAGATGCAAAACAACGCACTACGGATGGTCAGGATTTCCATATTTTAGTACTTGAACCAGATTTTCAAAATATAGTTTATGCTACTTATTTTGGAGGTAATAAAACGGGAGATCATGTGGATGGCGGAACAAGTAGATTTGATAAAAAAGGAATTATCTATCAAAGTGTTTGCAGTAGTTGCCCAGAAAATTATCCCGCGACCAATCGAATAAGTGATTTCCCGACTACTACAGGTGCCTTCTCACAGCGAAACCCAAGTCCTAGATGCAGTAACGCCTCTTTTAAAATGGCAGTGGTAGAGCCAAACTTTAGGCCGATTACACCAACCACAGTTTTCACTACAGACATTGCAGATACGGTTACAGTATCCGTGTTTGATACCTTTAGCTTTTCATATAAAGTAATTGATCCAGATGGAGATTCTCTTTTTGTTACGTTTGACATACCAGATGACTTAAAACCAGACTTATTAGATTATCAAGATTCCTTGGAAGGCCTTCAGCAAGTAAATGCAAGTTTTAGAGCGTTTTTTACGTGTAAGAATGCTCAAAAGACCTACAAAATAAAGGTACATGCTATGGATAACGGTTGTCCTACGCGAACAGAGAATTTTGGGGAAATTATCATTGTGGTAAGAGAAGCTCCTGTGCTGCCGCCACCGGACGTATTATGCCTCAATTTTGTGAATGATGGTACGCTTCGCATAGATTGGGAGGCTACAGATTCATCCAAGTATTTTTACAGAATGATGCTTTACAAAATAGATCCTTCCGGTAATCGCTCGGTTCTTGTAAATACCTACAGTCAATCGGAAGGTTCTTATGTAGATACGGATATCGTTAATCCTAGAAACAGAGATTACAGTTACTATTTAGTGGTCGAAAATATTTGTGGCAAGTTGGGTTCTAAATCTTATTTGTTGAGTAGTGTTAAAGAGAGTGAAATTCCTGTTGATGCTACCTATCTCAAAACAGCTACGGTGAATAAAAAAAGTGTAGAAGTGATTTATTTGAAATCAACCGAAGAAGATTTCGGTCACTATGAAATATATAAAGGGAGTCGTGATAAAGGAGTCCCGTTGCAATATGTTACTTCCATTTTTGATATAAATGATACTATTTACATAGACTCAGATGTAAACGTAAATGATAGATCGTACTGTTATCAAATACGGGTAGCGGACAACTGCGGTCATCTGAGTAAATTCAGTAACGAAGGGTGCACCATAGTGATACGAGGTATTCCTATCAATGAAATCAAAAATATTCCTCGGTTTAAGTTTGACTTGACTTGGGATGATTATTTAGATTGGCCTAATGGAGTAGCCGAGTATGAACTAATTCGTTCGGTCGATACAGGCTCATTGAAACCAATTGTTCGCGTGGATAACAGCATACAAGAATTTACCGATAGTGATTTAGATTATGATTGGGGAGGATATTGGTATAGTGTATTCGCTTACGAAAATCAGGGATTGTACAATGCCACTAGTAGAAGTAACGACATTTATCTTATACAGCCTCCTTTGGTTTTTGTACCAAATGCCGTAACTGCAAACGGCGATAACTTAAATGACTATTTCCGATGGAGTGATGTATTTGTTAAGGAATTTGAGATGTTGGTGTTTAATAGATGGGGAGAAAAGGTATATCAAACAACGGATAAAAATGCCAACTGGAGTGGCGAGTTTAAGGAAAGAGAATTTGGGAGTAGTAATGTTTACTTTTGGGTATTAACCTACAAAGGTTGGGATAATATTACCTACAGAGATAATGGTACCCTAACTATAGTTAAATAAAAAAAATAGTTGTAGGTGCTAGCTCAGCGCTTTGATTACTCCGCGTGCCCAAGAAAGTGACAATTGAGCTTGCTGCTTTTTGCTCATAGAAGTATTATCAAGGGTAATAGCATCTTCCGCTTTGATCAAGGGACTTTCTGCTCGATTACTATCTATAAAATCTCTTTCTTTAATATTATGAAGCACTTCTTGGTAATTCACATGAATACCTTTAGCCGTAAGCTCATCATATCTTCTTTTGGCTCTTATTTCAGCACTTGCTGTCATAAAAATCTTAAGTTCTGCTTCCGGGAAAACGACAGTTCCTATGTCTCTTCCATCCATAACTACCCCTTTTTGTTCTCCCATTTGCTGTTGCTGAGCAACCAAAAAGTGACGTACTTCTGCTATTGCACTTACAGGACTAACCTTGCGTGCAATTTCCATACTGCGAATTTCATTTTCTACATTTTTACCATTTAGGTACGTTTCATAGTAATGACGTTCTTCTTCATATTGAAAAGTGATTTTAATGTTTCCGAGAATTGCTGGATCTGCTTGCACTTCGTCTAAAGAAATATTGGCGCGCGTCAGGTATAACGTTACAGCCCTATACATCGCGCCACTGTCTATAAATAAATAGCCAAGCTCATTCGCTAAGTTTTTGGCAAGAGTTCCCTTACCGCAACTCGAATGTCCATCAATGGCTATTATTATTTTCTTTTCCAATACAGTTCAAACATAAATGAAAATTTTAATTTAGAAAGAACTTGCTAGTTTTTTTGGGAAATGAGGTATTTATTTTTATAAAATAAGTTAATTCAGGCTGATTTTCTTCCTATTAATGGAGGATAAATCTCTACTTACCGAAAAATAATTAGAAGCGATACCCGGGAAATATCCTGCACTTCCATAGTTAATCATTAGTTTTTTTACACCTATACCCACACCCCAACTAAAACCAGTAGTAGCACGTCGATTTTCGGGTCCAAGCTCTGCTCTGCGCTGATGGTTATATCCCATGCGCAATTGAAAGTTTTTGGAGAATACAAACTCGGTATTGAAGATAACATGTCGCATGGCTTTTTCGCCAAAATTCAATGTTTGATTTTTCACAATGCCTGTTTCCAAGTCTATCTCTTTGTTTCTGGCGTTTACATTTACATACGAGTTTTTCCACCTATGTAAATTATGTAAGGTTAAACTAAAACGTAATGGATTGTGAGCTAGCTTTTTGCTTACGCTGGCTTGCACATCAAACGGTAAAGGCTCTCTAGGGCTGTCATCTCCATATCGTATAAATTGATAACCGAGGTTTTTTATCAGAACGGCGGCTGTAAGTAATTCATCAGGATCATTATAGGACCCACCCAAATCAATTGCTCCGGCAGTACTAACGTAAGCTTCGTATACCGAGTATAAAAATTTACCGTTTACGCCATAGGTTATTTTATCGTTGTACTTTTTACTCCAACCTATTTGAAAGTTGTAATCGTCCGCGGTAAATTCTCCAATAATATCTCCAGCAGCGTCTGTGCGTGTAAATTTACCGTAATCATAAAAACCCATACTAAATAAAAATGAGCTAGCAGTATCCCAAGAATGACTGTAGCTCAAGAAACCGTAGTTAAGGTCTGCCACTTGATTAGCATAGGAAAGTGAAATGCTTTTATGCATTTCGTGATTAATTAGTGCTGGATTTTGAAATCCTGATGAGGGATCTGCATCTGTATTGGTTATAGAAACACCACCCAAAGCGGTGTGTTTAGCACTGTTTTCTATCAAAGCAAAGGTGAATGCGGAGGTGCCACCTATTTGTGCAGACGCAGCTATAGCAGTGATTAGGATAAGGAGACTTAACAGATTTCGCATGGATTAGTAACGTTCAAAATTAGGAAATATTAGCACTTATGGTTTTGAAAGATGCTCATACCTCAAAAAAATGAATATTTCGTGATTTGTATCACGCATAAATATCACTCAAAATCTTACCATCTTCTACAGTAATTACCCGCTTGGCTCTGTCTATTACGCGCTGGTCGTGGGTGCTAAACACAAAAGTCATATTTTCTTCTTGATTGAGTCTGTACGTTATGTCCTGCAAATTAGCGGTAGATGCACTGTCCAGATTGGCAGTTGGCTCATCTGCCAATATAAAATCGGGTTTGCTGGCTAACGCTCTGGCTACCGCTACACGTTGCTGTTGGCCGCCACTCATTTCATTGG
>Ga0075467_10001963_pt1 | contig 16569 bp, 16 predicted proteins | sample DEB08_DNA_9_FD_75067 | JGI IMG/M metagenome (GOLD analysis project Ga0075467, IMG submission 75067) | Aqueous microbial communities from the Delaware River and Bay under freshwater to marine salinity gradient to study organic matter... | ecosystem: Environmental > Aquatic > Marine > Coastal ... | reverse complement strand
ATCACCGCCTATGCCTATTTCCTGCGGATCGAGCTGCAAGCTCTGAGCATTGTCGATCACCCAGTTCCAAACGGCTAAACCGTCCTCAAGCGGACCGGGGAATTTACAGTCTGGCGCTAGACGGTAATCCACTGCAATGACATTGATCTGTGCCTTGTGCGCAAGCCGCTGACAAAAGCCATCATGACTGTCGAGGCCACCAATCACATAGCCGCCACCATGAAAAAATACCAGCGAGCGGGTCACCGCGGAACTCGCTGGACGATAGATTCTGATCGCAACCTGGTGATCGCCAACCGGCACCATCAGATCACGACTACTCACTGACTTGTTAGAAGCGGCAACACCCAATAGCCTATTGAGCAGATCGAAGACTTTACGGAAGCCTGCCAAAGGTAATTTGTGCAATGAGACGACCATAGAAATCACGGCACAGAGTATTCGTTGACCGAGAATAAGCTTCATACTGACTCGGCTAGTTTGTGGAGATCCAGATCATCCAGCTGAGGCTTGGCCATAGCTTCATCGTTGATACCGCGCTCAATGCACTTGATCGCCATATGGATACCAGTCATACCAGCACCGATAATAACTACCTTGGGCATGCGCAGAAAACTGCTCTCCAAGTTGCTAAATTGAGCATTTATTGGCTTACTAATGTGGACTGCCCCTATTAAAATATTTTATTTGCCGTCGAGCTCTTTTGAGACATGGCTCGATCATTATTACGTCAAACTACGCTATCCCTCCCCACCTTATCAACCAGTATCGATTACTTTGGGGTCCTATTTACAGCGCCAACTGCAGCGTACGCAGAACATGTTGCTGCACATTAGCCGGAACCCCCAGATCAATAGCAACATCCTGCCACTTAGAAAATGCATCGATTGTGCGCTGAAGAATTTGCTTTTCCTTGCCCTGGGGCAGGCCAGCATATTGCGCCAGATGCTTTAAATCACGGCGATCAAAATGGTTGGTTTTGCCATTGATACTGAGCTGATGATTGCGGGTAAACCCACTGCCCTCTGAATGACACAGATCATAGGCTGGCGACAGATCCCACTTGCCATTTCTGTCCATCATAAAGGCGAAGTTCTTAACGTGATCATCTTGATTACAGCCAACAATATTGAAAACGATTCGACGGAATTGTTCTTCGAAGGCTTTCTTGGGAATATCCAAGCGCTTCATTGCCATAAACAACTGTTCGTAAGAGTAATACCCACTTTCATAATAATCATAGTGCGCGAGCGCAGCGAAGGTCTGAACAAATTTCTTGCCACCATTGGCATCGCGATCAAAGCGACGGGTCATAAAATGGTTGCGGCCATTCTCTGAGAAGATGCGGCTTTCCATCATGTCAATGCCACACTCTTTGGCCATCAAGTGATAACTGTATTCGAGCAGGCCATACCCTGAAGGGTCTGCCACACCCCAATCACCGCTAAATCTTACGCCGTCGAATTTGATTAGCCAGTGCTCAAATCCCGCTGGTAGGTGGAGCTGCCCGGAACGCACATGCTGTGTCTGCGGATTAAACGCGATAATCGCTTTAGCGCGCGCGCCACCTGCCGACGTGCCGACCCTGAGGATGTCGAGTAAGGCCTCCTCTCCGTCCGCTTCAGTGAATTTCGCATTTACGGTTGCCTTGCTGGCAAAGGCTATTGAGGCAAGCTCGGTTAGGTCCTCTATTGCCAGCAATTTGCCTTCGTCCATGTCAGGCCCCGCAGAAGGCTCAAATTCCAATGCACCCATTCCCCGTGTGCCGGTGTAACAGAGGCGGTCTACCGCATTAAAGTCCGCCGGCTTGCGCCCGGTTTGCGCCAACCACACATCGATCAGTCTCTGCCCGTATTTATCTGGCAGGCTATCGGCAATTAGTCCCGGCATACCGTGAAAAGCTCGCGGATGTAGGTCGGGAAACTGATAGATATGCCTTCCTTGCACTGGCATCATCAGCGGCGCCGGCTCAACGCCAAATCTTTCAAACTCAGGGTCATATTCAAAACGAGCGAAACGCTCGCTGCCGTCCATCGCAACATAACCGATAGTGGTACCCCAGAGTTTTACCGTCGCAGTGGTCATTCGATTTGATCACCCCAGCGAATTCCCGATTCAGCGACGCGCGCCTTCTTGGTATGCTTGGCTGCAGACAGTACTTCGGCCATTGGTGAATCAAAGGTTTCAGGCAGGAACGCATCAACGGCCGTTGTCATGCGCAGTGCTTTCATCAGCTTGAGCCATGATGCCATTTGCCCATCCTGACCGGCTTCGATACGGCGCAGTGTGGCGACGCCAATGCCCGCTTCTTCAGCCAAGCGCGTTTGCGAGAAGCCTTGCTGCTTGCGGACACGTGCCAGCCTGCGACCCATCTCACTGAGGGTGATCTCTTCTGGTGTCAAATAATCGATTTTCATGCTATCAAATGTGATCTCTTTTGCTATTTATTTGCCATTTAGCTATTATATATGATATTCAATTTAGTGGTAAATATATCATATAGCAACAAAAAAAACAGAATCTTCAATATTTAACTATCAATCATGATTTTAATTTAGCTTAAATAATTATTTTACGATCACTTATGATCTCTTTTTATTTCTTTTATCTGCAAAGATGATCTCAGCATTCTATTTCTTGATAGCGACAACCTGTTCAGTTCTAGCCTCATTCAAGATAGCCTTGCTCGACGCTCATGCTGAACAGCGCACTGCAGGGTAAAAGTGTGTAAAATCACAGCCTTTCAGCAACCATCAGACTCTTGAGCGAGGCGCGCAGCGAATGGTTAATAGCGATGATCGATAGAAAGTTCTGTGTCGCCCCCATGCTCGACTGGACAGACCGCCACTGCCGTTATTTTTTACGGCTTATCAGCCAGCAAGCGGTGCTCTACACCGAGATGGTGACAACCGGTGCGATCATTTATGGCGATGCCGAGTACCATCTGCAGATGGACCCGTTCGAACATCCGGTGGCACTGCAGTTGGGTGGCAGCAATCCTGCTGATCTCGCGATGGCGTGCAAAATGGCCGCCAAATACGACTATGCCGAAATTAATCTAAACTGTGGCTGCCCCAGCGACCGCGTGCAAAATGGAATGTTCGGCGCGGTAATGATGAAAAATACCGAAATCACCGCGAACTGTGTGTCAGCGATGCGTGACGCGGTGGATCTACCGATTACGGTCAAGCACCGTATTGGTGTTGACGACTATGATTCCTATGACTTTCTGCGCGATTTTGTCGGCCGGGTTGCCGAGAGCGGCTGTGAGGTGTTTCTAGTGCATGCGCGCAAGGCTTGGTTAAAAGGACTCAGCCCAAAGCAGAATCGTGAAATACCGGAACTAAACTATGATCGCGTCTATCAGCTAAAAAAAGATTTCCCGCAATTGGAGATTATTATCAATGGTGGCGTGACGACCCTTGAGCAGTCTCAGGCGCATCTGTGCCATCTTGACGGGGTGATGGTTGGCCGTGAGGCCTATACCAATCCATACTTGCTGGCCAGCGTCGATCAAGATATCTATGGTGCCACCCACAAGATAAAATCTCGGCGACAAATCGCTGAAGAGTTTCTACAATACGTGGACAGGGAGCTCACCAAGGGCACTAAATTAAATGCAATGACCCGACACATATTGGGCCTGTTCCACGGTATGCCAGGCGCCCGGCAATACCGACGCCATATTAGCGAAAACGCCTTTAAACCCTCAGCGACGATTGAGGTTTTAACCACCGCACTGCAAAAGACATCTGGAGCACAACACTAATGAGCAACACTAAAAGTAAACTTACCCAACTCAAAGAGATGACCACGGTGGTTGCCGATACCGGCGACTTTGATGCGATTGCACAGTATTCACCTGAAGATGCAACCACCAACCCTTCACTGTTATTAAAAGCCGCACAGATGCCAGCCTATCGCGGCCTGGTCGACTCAATCGTTGCCACAACCATGAATGGCAGACAGTCTAGTGATGAACAGCTCGCGGACTGCATGGATCGGCTGGCGGTAGGCTTCGGTGAAAAAATTCTCGAACAAATTCCAGGAAGGGTTTCGACAGAAGTCGATGCGCGACTCTCCTTTGATGCGCAGGCGTCGATTAATAAGGCACGTCATTTAATCCATCTCTATGAGCAGGTCGGCATTAGCAGAGAGCGCGTTTTAATCAAGATGGCGTCGACTTGGGAAGGTATTCGCGCGGCACAAGAACTGGAAAAAGAAGGTATCAACTGTAACCTGACACTGCTGTTTAACTTCACTCAAGCAGTCGCTGCGGCCGATGCTGGCGCATTTTTGATTTCGCCCTTTGTTGGTCGAATTCTCGACTGGTACAAACTCTCAACCGGTCTCAGTGAATATGAGCCAGCAGATGACCCCGGCGTGCAGTCGGTAACCCGAATTTATAATTACTACAAACAAACCGGCTACAACACCGTGGTGATGGGCGCGAGCTTTCGCAATACCGATGAGATTACCGAGCTGGCCGGCTGCGATCGTCTGACCATCAGCCCGCAATTACTGCAGGCGCTGGATGAAGACTACGGCATTCTGGAGCGCAAACTAGACCCTATGGACACCGGCTCGAAAATTCATTACCAACTCGGCGCTGAAAGTGGGTTCCGATTTGAATTAAATCAAGACGCCATGGCCACAGAGAAGCTCGCTGAGGGGATCCGTGGGTTTGTTGCCGATCAGATTAAATTGGAAACCTGGTTAAAAGACTTAAGCTAATGATTGATAAAATTAAGGCATTCTTTGCCAAAAACGTCGTTGATAGCGAGGACAGTTCCCTTAGTGGCGAGCAGTTGGCGACAGCGGCCTTGCTGATTGAAGTAATGGTTATCGACGGCAATCTCGGCGAAGATGAGCTGCAAGCGATCAGTGCCACGCTCAGCCAAATGTTGGGGATTAGCGCTACGCAGGTTGATGAGCTTATTTTGCTGTCGCGTGATGAAGTCGCTGAAGCCACCTCACTCTACCAATTTACCCGTGAGATCAATGCTCATTTTGAGCATGACAAAAAACTCGATCTGATGACGGCAATGTGGCGCGTGGCATTTGCCGATGGGCATCTCGACAAACATGAAGAAGGGATTATTCGCCGGGTGGCCGACCTGTTGCACCTGCGCCACAGCGAGTATATTCAGTGTAAATTAAACGCCCGAAATAACGCAGCCAACGCTTAAAATCGTCACCGGGTGTTGTTTACTGATCTGACTCAAGAGCTCTAATCAAATCAGTAAAATCATTGCTGCTTTCGGGATTGAGCTGCACCAGCAGCTTGTGCGCCTCTAAGACCTGCTTGCGAATTTCATCAACTTCCGCATTGACCGACGCGATGCTGTGCAGTTTGGCATTGATGTTGGGGACCTGCTGAAAAATATCAAAGAGATCGTCAAACCCCATACAATCCAAGGTGCGCAAGATGCTCGGATTCTGACAGAAGACCTGCACATCAATGCCATACTGCTTTCGACAGTGCAGCCCCAACTTGGCCATTAGCCCTAACGTGGTACTATCGAGCCCTTCTGCTTCGAGCATATCGACTACGACGTTCTTCACATCGCTGCTACCAAAAATGGTTTCCATATGGCGATTTAATGATCCACACAGCGTGACTCTCACATCTCCGACAAGCTTAATGAGGTAGTTACCCTCCTCGTCAGAAACCAGAATTCGGCCTTCGCTCATGCTACATCCCTCTGGTCAGCAGGAGAACAGAAATATCGTCTTGAGGATCTTCGATATCGTCAACAAATAGCACTTCTTTCAGCTTGTCGATAGTCACCGAACTGGATGCCAGATACTTTAACAATGTCTGCTCTTTATCGACTATCTCTTTATCGGGAACCAGATCAAAGACGCCATCAGATAACAACACCAGCGCAAAGCGCTCGGGCAGAGTCATCTCTTCAACTACCCAAGTGGCATCTTCAAATATTCCCGCCGGCTTACCCTTGCCGGGAAGAAACCGTGCCTGACCCTCGGTGATCAAAATCGGGGCCGGCTGCTGGGCACCGATCACATAGCGAAACTGTCGTGTCTGGGTATCCAATGACCCAGCGACGATAGTCAGATGCTTGCCCAATCCGGTGGCGAGAAGCTGGTTGTTGATATGCTCAACCAAGCCCTCGGGGGCCTGAGCGAGAGCCACATAGTCCTTTTCCAACTGGTGCCGGCGAATCACCCGACCAATCATAAAACGTAGCAGAACGGTAACAAAGGCGGACGATGCACCGTGTCCCGAAACATCAGCAAAATAAAATAGCAGGTAGCGACCGAGGACAAAATTGTAGCCAACAAAGTCGCCACTCAAATAGAGCGAGGGCGTGATTGAGTGCGAAATCTCATAGTCGCCAAATTGCAGCGGACTTTCAGGCATTAGGTTTTTTTGAACTTCAAGGCCAGCTAGCTGGTCCTGTTTCAGCAGCCTTAAACTCTCTTGTAGATCTTCATTACTCTGCTCCAACTCTGTACGATAGAGTCTTTTCTGCAGGCGTGATTCAGCAAGAATACCAACACGTTTAAGGATGGCTGCAAGCTCTGCATCGCTAGTTTCAGGAAATACAACATCGGCTACACCGAGACGAAAGTACTCGGCAACGCATTGATTATCGCCTGGCGCTAACGCGACAACAATAAGAAACTCTTTGGCCAATGCCGCTATATGAGCTCGCTCAGCACTGCTATCGATCGATGTTTGTCCTGCACTGATAATAACTGGCTGAACCAGTGGATCGATGCACTGAGACCGAATCGCCTCAATATTTTGTACTGTGGACACCTCACAGCCAAGCGCTTGCAGACTTTGACTTAAGCCTTGAAGACTGGATTCCTCCTGCCCAAGGAGAAAGATTAGGCCTGACGGAGTTTTCATGACTAATCCGGCTGTCGCAGGTTGCGGTTAAACATAGTGTATTGTTCTTTTCATTATTGGCCTCCGCAACGGCCCAGTCAAATATCTATTAGTATTCGTCAAAATCACCGAAATCGTCTTCGATAACACCATCATTGACTAAGTATCGACTGCGCTGAAGATAGACATCTCTGACAAACAGATACTTGTCACCCGATATCATTTCGTCCAGCTCTAACAGACTGACTCTTGTCGTCAGCAAGTCTAAGGCTCTGGCAGAATTTCGAAACCGTATATTTTCCGCATAGGACAATGGACTGGTTAAGCTATCGACGAACTTACTCGGGGCATCTCTCAGCGTTGACGGCCCAACCAACGGCAACATTAGATACGGGCCCTCTCCCACTCCCCAGACACCCAGTGTTTGACCGAAGTCTTCACCATCACTTTTGCTCATACCTGCACGTTCAGCAACATCAAATAAGCCGGCGACTCCAATCGTCGAATTGATCAAAAATCGACCGCTGTCATAACCCGCTTGACTAAACTTACCCTGCAGCAGGTCATTGACCACATTGGTAACCTCATCGAGATTACTGAAGAAATTACTGACCCCGCGTTCAAGCACATTGGGCATAATTGCTGTATAGGTAACAGCCACTGGCCGCAGAGCGAAATGATCGAGGCGTTCATTAAAGTAGAATACAGGGCGATTAACATCTTCAAAGCGATCGGTGTCATCTGCCTGCGCCAATATCGCCAGCAGCGGTATTGATAAGATAATTGTAACCAGCACTCGAAAGACCATTGGTTTCGCTGCAGTGGCGGGTGACGATTTCATAAGTTACTCACAACTCATTAGCATTTTTCTTGAGCCGCATTTTACTGGTCAAACTGCACGGCGTACACTGTGGAATCCATCTCAATGGTAAAAATTAGTGAAATCCGCAAATAATATCTTTACTGCGCAATGTAGTAAGAAGTTCAACACCAAATTCAACCATGGCGTCGGGATTGGAATGCTCAAGCTCGCCAGCTAGTTTAAGTAGTGCGGCCCTACCGGTAATCATCTCGTCAGCTAAAATCTGCAGTAAACGCCGAGTTGTCGGGTTGATTTCAATAAACCCAACCTGCATCTGACGATCGCGATAAACGATGATATGGGTTGTATCAGCCTGCTCTGGAGATGGCTGAAAATCTCGTCCAATTCTGTGTACTGGATACTGGTAGCTAAGCACCCAGGCCAGCGGAGAGATTACGGGCTGATCGGCAAGCAAGTCACCGTCGAGTTTAACCTTAGGGAGCTCGATGGCCGACACATCCAGGGCTAATTCCACCCACTCGTAATGAGCCAGCTCCAGCATAAACCCGGGATCTGTCGTCTGAGGAATACGTTCGCTCTGCAAGTAGTGCAAGAACTCACTACCAATCTCTAAAAAGTAAGGGCTGTGACTCTGATGGCGATGGACAAAATCGCGCACCAGCGACACCCACCTGTCCGTATCGGTTATAGATTTTAAGATAGGAAACCCATTGGCGATGAAGGACTCGATGTTGTTAAAAAACAGGTTTCTATAGATTGCTAGGCGGCGATCCTCAATCCCTTCAGGCGCCGAGTTCGACAGCGGATTTCTAATGTGACCAGCAAACTCAAATTGCACACGCTGAAAAAGTGGCTGTGAGGCAACCGTGAACTCTCTATTCATACTGCATCCAACCGACTAGTCACGCAGTGCTTGCTCTGACAGTCTCTAATCTGTTCAACCTCAGCCAGTAAATCATCGACCGGTGGAATATTAAAATCTCTCTCCAAAAGAGTTGGAAAGTCTCCAAACTGGCAATAAGCTGCATCTAGCAGTCGCCAAACCGGATCAATCACATTTGTGCCATGGGTATCGACACGCAGATCTTCCGCTTCTTTATAGTGGCCGGCTATGTGAGCGTAGGCAATACGCTCCCCTGGCAGCGCCGCCAAAAATGCATAGGGATCGTAATGGTGGTTGATGCTGTTGACATAGATATTGTTAACGTCGAGCAGCAGATTACAGTCGGCCTTTTTAAGTACCGCATTGAGAAAATCGATCTCTGACATTTCCTGTTGTGGCGCGGCATAGTATGAGACGTTTTCCATGGCAATGCGCTCGCCGAGAAAATCCTGAACCTGCATAATTCGCTGCGCTACATAGTCAACTGCTTCTTCGGTAAAGGGGATTGGCATCAAGTCATAGAGATGACCGCTATCGCTGCAATAGCTTAGGTGTTCGCTGTAACAACGTATTGAGTGCTCAGAGATAAACCTCTTGATGGCGCGCAGCAGGTCCCAGTCAAGCGAGGAGGGAGAGCCGATAGAGAGAGAAAGTCCGTGGACGACAAAGGGGAATTTTTCGGTATACCTGCGCAGAGAGGCCCCGTAACGACCGCCGACATTAATCCAGTTTTCCGGTGCGACCTCCATAAACTGCACCTGCTCAAGAGACACAGAGGAAAGCGGTTCGCAAAGCGACCGCCTCAACCCCAAGCCTGCCCCCTGAACAGGGTAGTGCTTTTTCATTCGCTAAGTATCTAAGACGATCTAAAATACGTCAGAATGAAAAATAATACTGGCAAATGAGTGCATTAAGCTGCTCCACCGCACTTGCCTTCACTATCGGCTTTTTCACCACCGCATGTCCCCTCTTGGGCAGCTTTTTCACCACCACATTTTCCTTCACCGCATTTTCCTTCGGCTTTGGCTTTATCCTCTCCACATTTGCCTTCACCAGCTTTGTCTTCACCAGTTTTATCTTCGCCGCACTTTCCCTCAGTTTTGGCTTTGTCTGCACCGCATTTTCCTTCACCGCATTTACCCTCGGCACCGCCAGCAGCAAGGTTGTAGCCAGATCGCAATTGATCAGCTTGAAAAGGGTTTTCAGCGGCAAATGTTGGTGCCGCTAGTGCGACAGTAGAAAGGGCTGTGGCAGCGACAAAAGCTGAGCCAACAGCAGTGACAAGCGGATTGGTGTTGTGTTTATTCATTCGACATTCTCCTTGTTGTGGCAACGTTGCCAGATCATTCTCCATATATCTCACTCCAGAACGGAATTGAGACGCTTCTCTGACCCAACTGTTGCAAAGAAGTTTCACGGTTGGGCAGTTTTTAGTTCAGCCGTTTTTAACCAGCACAATCTCGACCGGGGTAGTCCTAACCAGCCTGCACTCGAAATCGTCTCAACTGCTCATCAAGTGTAGTCCAGCTTTTTTCGAGGCGCTTCAGAGAAACCGGAACGCGCGTCTTCAACTGTTGAGCAAACAGCGATACGCGATATTCCTCGACATACCAGCAATAGTCGAGCAAGGCTGTTTCCAGTTCACTGGAAAGCGGCTGATCATCGACCAATGCCGCTTTGCATGGCGCCAATAACGCATTGATCGCGGTGATATAGTCGCGGTCTTTGCTGTGCTGTGTCGTCAGCTTATCGAGTCGCACCTGAATCGCCCTGATGTATCGCGGGTATTGACTGATGATTTCGCCAGTGACGTTTTTTAGCGTTGCTGAGGCAAACAACCAGTCGAGCTGATTGCGAATATCCTCAGCGGCATAGATCGCCGGCAAACCTAAACTGCGCAGTTGCTTTTGCAGATCATGCAATCGCGGTAATAATGACTCAATGGCGCCAGTATAGTCCTGAGCAAGCCCGACCACCTGACCAATACCAAACTCATAGGCCTGATCAAACTGTTGTTGATCTCTAACAATTCTCTGACCTGCAGCCTGCGTTGCGGAAGCTGCCAGAGCGGAGGAAACAGCCTGAGCGGAGGAAACAGCCTGAGCGGAGGAAACAGCCTGAGCGGAGGAAACAGCCTGAGCGGAGAAGATAGCCTGCTGAAAACTAGCACTAATTAGCGCATCGATTACCTGCTGACGCTCACCAATTTTTGCTGCGGAGAGCGCAAGGTCTTTGCCTCGCAGCAGATGTTTATGCAGATATCTGACCTGCTCACGGCCGCGGATTAGCGCCAGACGGAGTTGACCTTGACGACTCACCTTCTCCGCCTGCAACGGATTATCCATCACCTCGAGCGCCACACAATCGCCGCAATCGCGCAGAGCCGGCCAAGCTTTAATGCTAATATCTCCATGCTGCAGTGCGACTTCTTCTGGCAATTCAAAATCCCACTCCGTGATTCCCTTCCGCGAGGCGCTTTGGTCGGCGGCCTTCTCCAGCCCCTGGCTAATTTGCTGCTTAAAGTCGCGCTGCAATTGCTCGAGACTTCGCGCCATAGCGATGGCGACACCATGCTCATCCTCCAGCACAAAATTCATCTGATACCAGTCGTCAAGACTGTCCTGCCGCCACTGCTCAGATTCAATAACGACGCCGCTCACCGTTCGCAAGTGGGCCGCAAGCACCTCGACCAGAGGTTTGTCCTGAGGCTTAACTTTGCGCAAAAAGGCATCGACATGATCGGGCACCGGAACAAAATTTCGCCGCGTCTGCTTCGGCAAGCTTTTCACCAAAGCGATACATTTGTCACGCAACATACCTGGCACCAACCATTCAAAAAAGTATCTCGGCAATTGATGTAAAAGGGCTAAGGGTACAACTGCACTAACGCCATCTTCGATATGACCGGGTTCAAAGTGATAGCGCAGCTGATAGCTGATGCCTTGGCAGCTAATAGTTTCCGGAAACTGCGCCTGCTCGTCTTGAGAGAGTCCACGCAGCAACAGATACTCTTTCTCCAGCATCAGCAGTTGTGGATTTTTAGTCTCAGCTTGCTTGCGCCATTTTTCAAAGGCCGCCAGATTGTAGATACCCTCGGGAACGCGCTGATCATAAAAGTCGAAAATCACCTGCTGCTCGACCAACAGATCACGACGCCGAAAGCGGTCTTCCAGTGCTTGTAGCTCTTCAACCAGTTTGTGGTTGTGGCGATAAAACTCGCCTTTACCGCGATAGCCCTCTTCCACCAGCGCCTGCTGAACAAAGACTTTTCGCGCTTCCTGTGGCGCAACCTGGCCGTAGACGCGGTTTTTGTTTTCAACAATGCTCAGGCCAAACAATGTTTGGCGCTCTTTGGCCATTACCTGACCGGATTTTTTATTGTAAAAGGGTTCGCTGTAGCTCTTTTTGACTAGGTGCGCCGCCAGTGGTTCGAGCCAGTCGGAATCGATTTTTGCCACGGTTAAGGCGAACTGCTTGGTGGTCTCCATCAGTGAGCCGGCCATCAGCCACTTCGGTGGTTTTTTACTTAATCCAGAGCCAGGAAAGATAAAAAATTTGCGATTGCGGGTGCCGAGATATTCCCACTTATCTTGCAGGATGCCCACCTGCCCAAGCAGGCCTGAGAGGATTGAACGATGTATGGCATCCTGCTCCGCAGGCTCAGTATTGACATTCAGCTTAAGCCCGCGACAAGCGGTGTGAACCTGATGATGCAGGTCTCGCCATTCGCGCATGCGTAAATAGGAGACGTAATGAGTCTTGCAGTAACGGCTGTATTGATTGCCCGACAAATTTTGGCGCTGCTCTTCAAAATGTCGCCACAAATTTAGCAGTGAGACGAAATCGGAGTTTGGCTCTTGCCATTTTTTATGACTCTGATCTGCAGCCTGCTGCTTATCAGCCGGGCGCTCACGGGGATCCTGAATACTCAAACCAGTGGTAATAATCATCACTTCGGCGAGACAGCCATTGTTGGCAGATTCTAGTAGCATTCGCGCAAAACGCGGGTCCAGAGGAATATTGACTAGACGCTTGCCAAGACTGCTTAACTTGCCGTCTTCGGTCACCGCCTGCAATTCTTCCAGCAGCTTAAAGCCATCACTGATCATGCGTTGGTCTGGGGGGTCGACAAAGGGGAAGTTGCGGATATCACCAATTCTCAGATGCAGCATCTGCAAAATAACCGCAGCCAAATTAGTGCGCACGATTTCCGGGTCGGTAAATGCTGACCGGCCCTGAAAGTCCTCTTCCGAATAGAGCCGATAACAGACGCCGTCGGCAACCCGACCACAGCGTCCAGCGCGCTGATTGGCACTGGCCTGAGAAATTGCCTCTATAGGTAGCCGTTGCACTTTGGTGCGGAAGCTATAACGCGACACGCGCGCTCTGCCGGTATCGATAACATAGCGAATTCCCGGCACCGTCAGTGAGGTTTCCGCAACATTGGTGCTCAGCACAATACGCCGTCCACGGTGCGGCGAAAATATTTTGCTCTGCTCAGCAAGACTCAGCCGAGCATACAGCGGCACTACCTCTGTGTGCGGCAGTTGGGCGCGTTTAATGGCCAGATTAACCTCGCGTATTTCGCGCTCACCACTGAGGAAAATAAGCACATCTCCGGCTTTTTGATTGCTGTGAATATCTTGCAGGCAGTCGACAATCATCTGATCGCGATCACTTTCCACGTCATCCGGGTGGTTGTAGATAATCTCGACCGGAAAGCTGCGACCAGAGACTTCGACTACCGGTGCATTATTAAAATGTTTGGAAAACTTGGCGACATCAATGGTCGCTGAGGTGATGATAATTTTTAGATCGGGCCGCTGCGGCAAGAGGTTTTTTAAATAGCCGAGCAAAAAATCAATATTCAGACTGCGCTCGTGGGCCTCGTCAATAATCAAGGTGTCATAGGCACTGAGGAAGCGATCCCGTTGAATCTCTGCCAGCAGTATGCCATCGGTCATCAGTTTGATCAGGCTATTTGGCGAACTCTGATCGGAGAAGCGCACCTGATAACCCACGGCCTCGCCCAATTTGACCTGCAGTTCGTCTGCAATACGGTTTGCTACGGTACGCGCGGCAATCCGCCGCGGCTGAGTGTGGCCAATTAAGCCTCTAACCCCGCGCCCGGCTTGCAGGCAGATTTTCGGTAACTGAGTGGTTTTACCGGAACCGGTTTCACCGGCCACGACGATCACTTGGTGCTTGCTGAGCAACTCGGCGATTTCATCGGCGCGCTCACTGACCGGGAGTTCAGGGTAGCTGAAAGAGGGAATAGTCTGACGACGATGTTCGGTCAATGTTTGCGTTTTCAGCAGAGCAGCATGCCATTGCTGCCAGCCTGCGTTGATATCACGGCCGCGCCTGTGCTGCTGCTCAAGCTCCCTCAGCTGGCGGCTAAGTCTGAAGCTGTCTCGGGTACTGGATGTTTGTTCGACCAACAACTGGAGTCGCTGAAAGTCTTGCTGACCGCTGGGTAGATCAGGCGCTTGCTGGTTTGTCATGAATAAATATCAGTCGCCACTGCTCAACCACACACAGTTACCGCTGCTTGCGGCGATAGCATCAAGCTTCTGCTGGTGCAGCGCCAACTCATCATCACTGGGTTTGATGATACGCAGCGCTGGTCGACTCTGCGGCAGGCGGCGTATGGCACTCTTGGTGCTGAGCTCGCCACTGTCGGAAGACTGCTGATCACTGATATTGAGGTTAACCTGACCGCCGGTCATCAGTAGATAAACATCGGCGAGAATCTCTGCATCAAGCAGTGCGCCGTGCAGATCTCTCTGCGAATTGTCGACGCCATAGCGCTTGCACAGAGCGTCGAGATTGTTTTTTTGCCCCGGGTGTTTTTGGCGCGCCAGCGCCAAGGTATCAATGATTCGACAACCGCTTTCAATCACCTGATAGGCACCACCGAGCTTGGCGATTTCATGATTGATAAAGCCGACATCAAAAGGGGCATTGTGAATAATCAGATCAGCACCGTCGACAAACTGCAAAAATTCGCGAGCGACCTGATCAAACAGCGGCTTGTCCTCAAGAAATTGATCGCTAATACCATGCACCTCCATCGCCCCTTCATCGACCTTGCGTTGAGGATTAATATATTGATGGTAGTGTCTGCCGGTAAGCTTGCGCCCCACCAGCTCGACACAACCAATTTCAATAATGCGATGGTCCTGAGAGGTTTCCAGGCCGGTGGTTTCTGTATCAAGAACAATCTGTCTCATGGTCTCTGCTGCTTATATCATCGTATTTAAATTGTTAAAGTTCGTCGATACCGCGATTAGCCAACTCATCTGCGAGCTCATTTTCAGCGTGTCCGCTGTGACCTTTCACCCAGTGCCAATCAATCTCGTGCTCACCAATCAGGGCGTCGAGTTTTTGCCACAGGTCGACATTTTTTACCGGCTGCTTACTCGCCGTTTTCCAATGGCGCTTTTTCCAAGCCGGCATCCATTCTTGGATACCTTTCAGCACATAGGTTGAATCTGACGTGATGGATATTTTGCATGGCCGAGTCAGCGCTGACAAACCCTCAATCACTGCGGTCAGTTCCATACGATTGTTGGTGGTGTCCGCCTCGCCACCGAACAGCGTTTTCTCCTTGTCGCCGTAGCGCATAAAAACGCCCCAGCCACCTGGGCCAGGATTCCCCCTGCATGCGCCATCGGTAAATATTTCAACTGCTTTCATGGTCTTCCTTTAAGCTTATTGGTTTCGCTGTCAGTATTTTTATGTATAGCCCGCTTAATCCCATTGCTTACACCATAACCATTTTTAGCTGCGGCCCTCCAAGGACTTGCCGGCCCTGTAATACCTCGCGGCACACGTTTAACTGCATGGATCATATAGAAGTTACCCAGCGGGAAGCGAATCTTTTGACAGAGTCTTTCCCAGCGACTGTCACGCTCTGCCAAGCCGGGCGAATTCAGCGGCAGATGATAGGCGCCATGTTCTATTTGCACGACATGAAAGTTGAGTAACGATAGCCAGTCGATAACACGGGCCATGCGCAGATTATGAAAACTGAACTGGGCCTGTTTGGAACACAGCTGCATCGGGTACTTGGCGATCCCCATAGGGCCACATGGGTTAAACAGGCAGAGCAGCAAGCTGCCTCCCGGCATCACTACTCGACTAGCCTCTGCAAGCACCGCCTTTGGTGAGGTGGAGAACTCAATAGCATGGTGCAGCAGCATTACGTCAATGGTTGCCGACATCAGCGGCAACTCCATATAACTTGAAAGTGCTGCATGGCTGGCGTTGAGCTCTGAAGGATGCAGACTGAAACGATGAATTTGGTTAAAGCTATCGAGGGTCTCTATATCGTCGCTTAGCCCCAGTCGCAACATTCGATACCCCGGCAGCTGTGGAAACTTTTCACGCAGCACACGCCGCTCATGACGCAGTAAATAGCGCCCAAAATCGCTGTCTAGCCAACGTCGGATTTCCTCGGTCGAACTGCCGAGATCCTTAATCTTGAGTCGATTAAACAAGCTCTCGCCGGCGCGGCGAAAAGGCGTTAAAGACATAGTGAAGATGAGATTATTATCATGGGGTTCATTATGTTCGCTGAATTAAATAAAGGCCAGAGGATGATTTTGCATTGTCAACTCGTATCATTTTGACGTTAGCCTAGAGTGGAATAATCGATCCTGAGAATTGGGTGATTGTGTAGACTTCAGCTGATCGATACAATCCCGCTCCAATCGCCAGATCAAGAGTACTCAATTTGCTACCTGTTTCACCAAACGCCCTTACCCTACCTCACTATTTACGTTTAATTCTAACCTTAAGTTTAACGTTAGTTACCGTCGGCTGCACGCACCTGGTAGATCCTGAGAATGATACGGTTGTCGTGGAAGCGGTAACAAGTGTCGTCGAGATTGACGCGATTGATAGCGAGTCGACGGCAGCAAAATTACCTCTATCGATCGATGCGCCGACGAGTATAGAGCCCGAGGTCATTGACCTGTGGCAGAGACTTCGCGACGGATT
>Ga0075467_10001962_pt1 | contig 16570 bp, 17 predicted proteins | sample DEB08_DNA_9_FD_75067 | JGI IMG/M metagenome (GOLD analysis project Ga0075467, IMG submission 75067) | Aqueous microbial communities from the Delaware River and Bay under freshwater to marine salinity gradient to study organic matter... | ecosystem: Environmental > Aquatic > Marine > Coastal ... | reverse complement strand
AGCCCGCTATAGGTGGGGGTTGGGCCTTGCCCGCCCCCCAAATGTAGGGTTCGAATTGTTGCATTAAGAACGCGGCCAAAGCCTTTGAATCTTTTAGGGAGTTTTGGGGTTTCCTGAATCCGGATCGCATGCTACTTTTTGATCAAGCAGTTTAAGCCCCACAAAAAAAATCGGGGCATCATGAGGCAGGACAAGGGATCAGCGACGTGGCATCGCTTCAAGGGCTATTAGCCCGCATCTTTCTATTGCTCGCAGTTGCGACAGTTATAGCAGTATCGTCGGTTCGTGCAGGACATGCCGCGCCTTATGCGGCGGTCGTGATCGATGCGCGCAGCGGCGAGACGCTGTATGAGCAGAATGCGGACGCGCGGTTGCATCCGGCGTCTTTGACCAAAATGCTGACCCTTTATATCGCGTTTGATGCCATTCGTCGGGGTGAGATTTCGCTCGATTCGATGATCACCGTATCCAAGAATGCCGCGTCCAAGCCACCCTCGAAGTTGGGGCTGAAGGCCGGTCAAAAGATTGCGCTGCGCTATTTGATCCGCGCAGCGGCAGTGAAATCGGCCAATGATGCGGCGTCTGCGATTGGCGATGCGCTGGGCGGCAACGAGGCGCGGTTTGCAGCACGGATGACCCAGACGGCCAAGGCGCTGGGGATGCGTAATTCGACCTTCAAGAATGCGAACGGGCTGACGCAAGCGGGCCATTTGTCGACAGCGCGGGATATGAACACGCTGGGGCGGCGGCTGTTTTACGATTTCCCCGAATACTACAACATCTTTTCGCGCCGTGAAACCGACGCGGGCATGGCCAAGGTGCGCAACACCAACCGCCGTTTTCTGGATGCCTATTCAGGGGCGGATGGGATCAAGACCGGGTACACTTCGGCGGCCGGGTTTAACCTGACGGCCTCGGCAGAGCGCGGGAACAAGCGAATCATTGCGACGGTGTTTGGCGGCCAGTCAACCGCGCACCGCAATGCCAAGATGGCGGGTTTGATGGACCTTGGTTTTGGCAATGCAAAGAACAATGTGGCGGTGCGCAAACCTGCACCTGTCAATCTGCCGGGCGGCGATTTTGAAGCCGTCGCGGACAGCGGTTCGGGTGGCACGCAAGGCAACGGCGAAGGGCGCAGCGCGGGCAAGACCATTCGTTTGGTGACTTCGGTGGCATCTTCACCCAGGCCCAAGTCGCGGCCTGTCAGTCCGGACAAGGTGGCAGCGACCGAGGTGGCCGTTTTGGCGATGAAGGATGATATTGCAGGGATTTTGGCCGAAGTGGTGGCCCCTGCGACCCCCAAAGCTGCGATTGCGGAGGCTGTGGCCCCCAAAGCTGCGATTGCGGAGGCTGTGGCCGAAGCGCGTGTGACCCCTGAACCAAGGCCTGTCGATATTGCGCCGACGGTGATGGAGATTGCGCCTAAAGCGGTCGCTGCTGCGAAATCTGTTCCCGAAATTGATACGGCCCCGCGCAAACGCCCGGCCAAGCTGTTGATGGCAAGTGCTGAAACCGAGAGGCGCGCTGCGTCAAAGGCGACCCCTGTCATTGTGACACGGGTATCGACATCGGGTGGGCGGCATTGGGGCGTGAACCTTGGGCGCTTTTCGTCACGCGGGGTGGCCGAACGCGCTTTGATGCAAACCGCCCTGTCCGAAAGCACCACATTGCGCGATGGGTTGCGCAAGGTGATTGAGCGCAAGGGCGGCTATGACGCCAATTATATGGGTTTGACACAGGAACAAGCCGATATGGCCTGTCGCCGTTTGCAAGCCCGCGCAGTGCAGTGTTTTACCATCGGGCCATGAGCCGTTTGGCTGGGATGTTTTATATCTGATCTAGGGACGGCCGGTGGGTTGCGCCAAAGCCTAGGCGCGGCCCGCGGTGGACGAAAGCGCCATTGGTTCCACGCCCAAATGCCGCAATGCGGCCGCCCATTTGGCACCAGCATCGGTGGCAAAGACCAGATCGGCCGGGGCATCGCTGGTCAGCCAGCCATTTCGCAAAATCTCAGTCTCTAGCTGGCCCGGCCCCCATCCTGCATAGCCCAAGGCCAAAAGCGCGGTTTGCGGCCCTTCTCCCCGGCCAAGCGCGCGCAGCACGTCTTGGGTCGCGGTCATGCCATAGCTGTTTGCGATGGTCATAGTACCGTCCTTGGCATGGTATTCGGGCGAGTGCAGCACAAAGCCACGGCCGCGTTCTACCGGGCCGCCAAAATGCACCGAAATGCCGCGCCCTTCCGGCAAAAGCGGGATGCCAAGCTGTTCTAGCAGCGACGCAAAGCTAAGGTCGGTCGCGGGTTTGTTCACGATCAACCCCATCGCCCCATCGCTGGAATGGGCGCAGATCAGGATGACCGAGGCATCAAAGCGCGGATCCTCCATGCCGGGCATGGCGATCAGCAGTTTTCCTGTAAGGTTCATCTGGTTTTCAGTTTCCATCCCACCAACATGGGATGCAAGGTGCAATTCCTCAAGTCTTTTTAACACAGGGCGCGCGTGATAACGCGCAGCTCGCCGCAATGTGATTGTGCAGCGCGCGATTGCCCGCTTATCTAAGGGCCATGACATATAGACCCTTTTCATTTGCGCCCTTCGCGCTGATCGCGTGCCTTGCGGGCGCAGCCCCTACAATGGCCCAGCCCGATGTGTTTGACGCCAATCTGCGGGTTGGTTGGACCTTGGACAATGGCAACCAGATGGTTGCGTTTCACCTGACCTTGCTGGATGGGTGGAAAACCTATTGGCGCGCGCCGGGTGATGCGGGCATTCCACCCTATTTTGATTGGTCAGGTTCACAGAACGTAAAATCCGTGACGTTTCACTGGCCACGCCCAAAGGTGTTTAGCTTGGGCGGGATGCAAACCGTGGGCTATTCGCATGAGCTGGTCTTGCCGGTTGAAGTAGTGCCTTTGGACCCGTCCAAGCCGGTTGAGTTGCAAGCTGCGGTAGAGCTGGGAGTTTGTTCTGATATTTGCGTGCCGGCCGCATTTTCGGTGGCTGCGGCGTTGCCGCGCCCCGGAGTTCAGGATGGGGCGATAAATGCCGCCTTGCGCCAGCGCCCGTCGACAGCGAATGAGGCGGGGGTATCCAAGGCGACCTGCTCGATTACACCCAATGCCAAAGGGATCACCTTGACGGCGCGGTTGACTATGCCTTCGGCGGGCGGGGATGAGGTTGTGATGGTGGAACCGGGGGTGCCGGGGGTTTGGGTATCAGCAGCCGATGTATCCCGGTCGGGCAATGAACTGCGCGCTGTTGTCAATATGATTGGCCCCAGTGATGGGCCGATTGCCCTGACGCGCGGAGCGATCTTAATGACCGTGCTCGGCAAGCACCGCGCGGTCGAGATTTCGGGATGCGCCGCGCCGTAACGCGGAATGGGTTTAATCTGTCTCAGATTAAAGGCAGGCCAGCGGTAGCCTCGGCGGCGTCAGGTCGTGGTGCTGTGCATCCGTTCGATATAAGCGCGCATTTCCTCGGCCTCGTGCCGTGCCTCACGCAGACCTTCCATCGCGGCGCGCAATTCCGCCTCGGTTTGGCTGATCTGATTTGTAAGTTCAGCCTCGCGTTGTTCAAGATAGAGGATCGCTTGGTCGCGCATCTCCTCGGCCTCGTGCAGCGAGCGGGCAAGGTTATCCACCTCGGTTACATCGCCACCTGCCACGCGCGTAAAGCGGTGCAGCAACCAATGCGTGAACCAGCCCAGCATGAAGGCCACGAACAAGATGATGGTGGTGGCGATGATAAATTCTGTGCGGTTCATGCGGATACTTTTCTATGAAACGGGCGGGCGAGGCAAGCGGTGTCATTCAGCTTTGGGGTTGGCTTTTGGGCGAGCCCATTTTTCTGTCGTCGGTTCAAAGACAAAGTTTTCTTCGCCGGAATTCCGGGTGTCGGGGCCTTGTGCCGCTGCTGGGCTGGGTTCTGCCCTAGCTTCTTGACCGGCCATCGCAGCCTCAACCAAGGCGATGCCAGACGGGGGCGTTTCGACTTCGGGTTCGCTGAGAAGGTTGAATTCAATCCGGCGGTTCGCTTCGCGTCCGTCTTCGGTGCCATTGTCGGCAATCGGGTTGTCGTCGCCGTAGCCTTTGGCGGTAAAGGCAGACACATCCAAGCGGCGGCCTTGCAGGGCTGTTAGCACGGCCTCGGCGCGGGCTTGGCTTAGGGCGCGGTTGCCACTGTCAGACCCTTGGCTGTCGGTGTGGCCGGTGATTTCCATTTCCAAAGGTGGGCACTTGGACAAAATATCGGTCAAGGCGTCGATGGTTTTGGACGCGCCTGAATCAATTTCGGCAGAGCCGGGGGCAAAGCTGATTTTTTGGCGCTTCATCGCGGCGTTCAGGTCTGCGGCGCATTCAGCGGGTGTGGGCAAGGCGGCCAGCGGGTCAAACGCCTCATCATAGGTGACGTTGATCAGGAAGGTTTGGCCTTGGCCCAGCTTTTCCGACAAAATCTGTGAGATGCGGGCGCGGGCATCGGGTTTGCCGGTGACGCCTGCCACCTCTACTGTGTCGGCGCGGACCAAAAGCGTGCCGTGGTGCAAAAACGACAACGATTCGAGGCCTGCCAGCACGCGCACGGCCCAGCCATCGGGCAGTTTTTCATCAATCAGGGTGGCGGTATAAACGCTTTTCGCCCCGAATTGCGCGCGGGCAAAACTGTCTGCTGCGACGCGCAAGGTGTCATCCGACAGCCGCCCGCGCAGTTGCACATCGCCGCTTTCACGCAAGGCGGCGGTAAATTCTGCGGGGCCTGCGGCATTGGCCTGCGGGCGGGGGGCCAGAGTAGCATCCAGCGAAAAGACCGGGGGGAGTTGGGCCTGCAAATCGCCTACGACCCGATCAAAATCGGATTGCGAGGTATCAACGGATCCCAAAAGAGATACATCGGCATCGGAAAAAGTAATGGTTCCTTTGCCCAAGGCCGCAATGGCCTTGATTCCTGCTTCGGCCGCTTCGGCCCAACGCGGTGTCGGTACGCCAAGCCCGACCGTGCAGGCGGTTTTAGCCTTGATGCCCGCGTTAGCCCCTGCCGAGACGATACGGTCACGCGCGCGGTTGGTATCCGCAGAGCAGGCATCAAACCGTGCACCGGCATCATCGATCACAAAGCGCAGGGTAAAGGGGGTCAGCACCGGGCGAGGCGCCGAAATGTTCATATTGACCCGCAGGTCAGGCGGCGCAAGCCGAGCCAAATCGCTTTCAAATTTACGCTTTTGGTCGGTGCTTTCGGAAATTGCGGTGATTTCAACCAAATCGGCAGCGATCGAGATTTTGGAGCGTGGCAGGATGCCCAAGGCGGCAATGCCAAATTTAAGGGCCGCGTCCCATCCCTCGGGGGCGGCGTAATCGGCGCTTTCCAGCATGTCTGACACGGGCAGACCGTTGGCCAGAGTGATCATGCTTTCGGTCAGTGCTGTGTCAGCCTCTTTGCCCGGCACAAGGCCGATCAGGGAAAGCCCGTCATCATTGCGCAAAATTTCCAGCGAAAAGCGAGGGGCCTCAATCGCGCGGACGGCGGTCACCTCTAGCTGATCGCGCACGCGGCTGGCTTGCACCACGCTGCCCGCCATATTCACCACGCGAAAGCGCGCGGCTTCATTCGGGGCGGTGCCGTTCAGGCGGACTTGTAGGCCGTTTGCCTCTGCGCTTGCCCAAGTGATGCCTTCGGTCAAAAGGCGCGAGGTGACGGCAGCAGCAGAACGGCTTTCAATCGCCAAGGCAGACCACCACGCACCAAGCGCTGCAAGCAGGCCTGCAACCACAAGCGCGGACACGGTAAGAACTATTCTTCGAAGCTGCATTCGACCACTACTTGAGAATTCCTTCATGATCCTTAGGAGGTTGCGGCGAAAGGTTCAATCAAAGCAATGCCGCACTGGCAAGAAACAGCGCAAGAACAAGCCCCGCATCGCGGTTCGTGCGAAACAAGGTCAGGCATTTGGCGGGGTCGGTGGTATCCAGCCGCGTCAACTGCCACGCCATATGCCAACCAAAGCCCCAAACCCCGGCAAGGGCGAGCAACATTTTGGTTGGCGAAGAATCGGTTAGCGCGTGAATCGTGGCCACGGCCATCAACAAAACCGCCAGCATCCAGAATCCGCGCAGCCAGCGTTTGCTGTTGTGATCACCAAACAGCCGCGCGGTGGATTTCACGCCGATCAGCGCGTCATCCTCTTTGTCTTGATGTGCATAGATCGTGTCATAAAACAACGTCCAAGCGATGCCCGACAGCCAGAGCAGGACAGGCGGCAAGGACAGGCTGCCGCTGTGCGCGGTCCACGCCACCAAGGCACCCCAGTTGAAGGCAAGGCCCAAGAACACTTGCGGCCACCATGTAAAGCGTTTTGCAAAAGGATAGACGATCACCAAGGCAAGCGAGGCGATGCCAAGCAAAATTGCAGGCGTGTTGAAGGTGAACAGAATCATTGCCGCCAGCAGGGCTTGCACCCCCATCCAGACCACAGCCTGTTTGACCGTGACTTGGCCAGACGGAATGGGACGGCTTTTTGTGCGGGCCACGGCGGCATCAAATTCGCGGTCCGTGATGTCATTCCATGTGCAGCCTGCCCCGCGCATGAGGAACGCACCCAGCGTACAGCCAACCGCGATCCACAGATCAAACAGACGGTAGCCCAAGGGGTCGGCAGCGGCGGCCAGCGCCAGCCCCCAAAAACATGGGATCAGCAGCAACCATGTGCCGATAGGGCGGTCGGCACGGGCCAGCCGCAGATAGGGGCGGGTGGGGGCGGGCGCGAAACGGTCAACCCAATTGCCGGCCGGTGCATCGGCAACTGTGGCCTGTGTTGGGTCTTGTGTTCTACCCTCTGGCATTTGGCCTGATGCGGTCATAAGTTGCCCTTTATGGGAAATGCAAAAATCAGACTCTTTGTAGATCAGCCCGTCGGGGCGGGGCAAGCGCTTGCGCTGAATGAGGCGCAGGCGAACTATCTCTTTGCCGTGATGCGGCTGGGGGTGGGCGCGTCTGTGCTGGTGTTTGACGGGGTTCATGGTGAATGGCGCGCCGAGGTGGCCGAGGTTGGCAAGCGCCGCGGCGTACTGGTGTGTGTTGAACAGACAGCCGCGTTGCGGATGCCGCCCGACCTTTGGCTGCTTTTTGCGCCGATCAAAAAGGCGCGGACCGATTTTATCGTGGAAAAGGCGACCGAAATGGGCGTGGCGCGGGTAATCCCCGTGCAAACCCGCTTTACCAATGCCGACCGGATAAAGGTGGACAAGCTGCGCCTGCATGCGATTGAGGCGGCGGAGCAATGCGGGGGCACCTTTGTTCCGCAGGTTGATGATGTGACTGCGCTTTCAAAGGTTCTGGCCAATTGGCCCGCGGGGCGGCGGATTTTGTGGTGCAATGAGCATTTGGCGGGAGTTGTGGAGGCCTTGCCTGCGGGTGAGGCTGGCCCTTGGGCCGTGCTGATTGGCCCCGAAGGCGGATTTTCGCAAGAGGAACAAGACCAACTGGCCGCGATGCCGCAGGTGGTGCAAGCCAGCCTTGGACCCCGCATTTTGCGTGCAGATACGGCTGTGGTCGCAGCCCTGACGTTGTGGCAATCGCAATTGGGGGATTGGGCATGAGCCTGATCCGCCCCGAGGCGCAAGCCGCGCTGTGGCGGCTGCGTGAGGTGTTTGCCACGATAGGTTTGGCGGCGGTGGGCCTGTGGTTGGCGGCTTTGGGTGGCTATGTTTTGGTGCCTTTGGGGGCCATTGTCGTGGTGCTGGCCGCAGGCTTTGGCCTTTTGGCATGGCGGCGCTTGCGCTTTGCCCAAACCGGCGATGCGCCAGGGGTGGTCGAATTGGACGAAGGCCAGATCAGCTATTTCGGCCCAGATGTGGGCGGCATTGTCGCCTTGCAGGATCTTGTGGAACTGCGCCTGATCACGGTGGGGGGCCGCCGGATGTGGCGGTTGCGCCAGCAAGATGGACAGGCGCTACTGATTCCGGTCAGCGCTGCGGGGGCCGAGCGGTTGTTTGACGCCTTTGCCGCCTTGCCGGGCATGGATACGGGCGCGCTGGTCGCGGCGGTGGACCCGGTTGTGGGGGCTGCGGGGCAAGGTCGGGCGCTTGTTTCAATTGCTGACAGTCGCGTGATTTGGCGTCATCCCGCGCGTGCGGTCTTGACTTGACCGCTGCAAAACGACAGGTCTGTCGACTGATATTTAAAATTGAGATCGGAGCCTGCCCATGTCTATTCCCCAATCCGGTGGCGGACCGATTGAGAGCTTTGACCAGCTTGCGGCCTATATGGAAAGCGGCTGCAAACCTGCGACCGACTGGCGCATTGGCACCGAGCATGAAAAATTTGGCTTTCTGACCGATACCCATGCGCCGTTGCCCTATGACGGGCCGCGGTCAGTGCGCGCGATGCTGGAAGGCCTGCGCGACGGTTTTGGCTGGGAGCCGGTCGAGGAGCAAGGCCATCTGATAGGCCTGGTGCGCAATGGGGCGAATGTCAGCTTGGAACCGGGCGGGCAGTTTGAACTGTCGGGCGCGCCTTTGGCGACTGTGGGCGAAGTGGCGACGGAACTGGACAACCATTTGGCCGAGGTGCGCCAAGTGGCCGATCCGATGGGCGTGGGGTTTCTGGGCATCGGGGCGGCCCCGGTTTGGACGCATGACGAAATGGACCGGATGCCCAAGGGACGGTACCGTTTGATGACCGATTATATGGGCCATGTTGGCACGCATGGCACGCAGATGATGTACCGGACCTGCACGGTGCAAGTGAACCTCGATTTCGCGTCCGAGGCGGATATGGTGAAAAAGATGCGCGTGTCGCTGGCCTTGCAGCCGGTGGCGACAGCGTTGTTCGCGTCCTCGCCGTTCTTTGAGGGCGTGCCGAACGGGCATAAATCCTGGCGCAGCCGCATTTGGCGGGGCTTGGACGGGTCGCGCACCGGGATGCTGCCGTTTATGTTTGAAGAGGGTGCAGGCTTTCAGCGTTATGTCGATTGGGTGCTGGATGTGCCGATGTATTTTGTCTACCGCGATGGTAAGTATATCAACGCCTTGGGTCAATCTTTCCGCGATTTCCTGAAGGGTGAATTGCCTGCGCTGCCCGGCGAAAAACCGACTCTGTCGGATTGGGCCGACCATATGACCACCGTGTTCCCCGAAGCGCGGGTCAAGAAATACATCGAAATGCGCGGGGCCGATATGGGCAGCCGTGATTATACTGTGGCGCTGCCTGCGTTTTGGGTAGGGTTGATGTATGACAGTGCTGCCTTGGATGCGGCATGGGACTTGGTCAAAGGCTTTGACGTAGGCACCCGCGAAGCTTTGCGCATCGGCGCATCTGTCAACGGGCTCGACGCCGAGGCGGACGGCGTGAAGCTGGCCGATTTGGCGCGGGCGGCGGTGGGGCTATCCCACGCGGGCCTTGCCGCGCGGGGCCATGGTGAAGAAGCGTTTCTGGCCCCTGTGGTTGAGAGCTTGAAAACCGGAGCCACGCAGGCCGACCGGTATTTAAGCTTATATCACGGCGAATGGGGCGGCGATCTGGATCGTATTTACGCTGCGGCCAAGCTGTAAAACTGGGGGCTGTTTGGCCCCCTTTTTCGCCTTTACAACGCCTTATGCCCGCCGTCACACATAGGGGCATTGGCCGAACGCTTGCAGCCGCAGAAGAACATCTTTTTGGTGGTTTCAGCCGTGTACTTGACCGGCACAAAGTCTGACCCTTTGTGCGATCCATCGCAAAACGGCTGCTTGGCCGATTTACCGCAAGCGCACCAGAAGTAGGATTTGCCTTCCTCAACGTCGACTGGGTAAGGAGCTTTTTGGGCGATGTTTGGCGTATCGGTCATGAATGGTTCCAATCTGCTGGGTTGTCGGAATTGTTGGGCGACAGGCCAAGGATATCGCCATCGGTACTGCAACCCAACCCCAAAACAGTGCGATTGGCATAGCCGAAATAGGCGCTGACTTGGTTAATTTCCAGAATTTCCCCATCGGTCCAACCCGTTCCACGCATCGCCGCCAAATCGCCTTCTGTCAGGCTGGCGGGGGCCTCGGTCAGTTTGCGGACATAGGCCATGGCGACCTGTTCCTTGGCACCAAGCCCACAGGCCGACACTTGCTGCGCCTCCATCCCTGCGCGGATTTGGGCGGCTTTTTCGGGGTCATCCAGCAAGCGTTGCAGGCCTGCGAAATGGTGTTCAACGCAATAGCTGCATTGGTTAAGGCTGCTTACCCAAACACCGAGGGTTTCAAGAAACCATTTCGGCACGGTATTGGCGCTGTGGTGGATCGTGCCTTTGTACATCGCCATATGCGCCTCCATCGTGTGGGGGCGAAGGCTGTGCATTTGCATGATGTTATCGACGTTATCACCGGGCCCTTTGACGCGGTCGTAGAGTTGGCGGAGTTTGCCGGTGGATTGGTCGTAAGGGATGGTTTCGATCCAGAGCATGGGGGGTCCTTAGCTGTTGGTCGTTAGAGTGTGCGATTTGCTTGCGTGGGGTCAATGGGCCGTTGGCGCATGTAAAGAGAAACCGCGTCCGAACCGAGGGGTGGGCGTGAAGCGCCCGCCCCGTAGTGGCGGTTCGGGCGCTGCCTTTGCCATGGGCAAAGGCAATGTCGGGGAGAATTCACAGCTTCTTATGATTTGTGAAGACTTCTAGCGCCGCCGAAAGGACATCGATTGCTGTGCCGATTGTTACGTCAATTGTCTCAATTTCGGCCAATCGATTGCAGTGAATTGTAAAACCGCTAGTACTGTCATCAAGAACCAAATTTCGTTCTATAACGCCAGCAAAAGTTGGATGGGCTAATTTACTTAAATCCGAGTACATGACCTGATATTCATTTGAAAATCCTGCGGCTTTAAAGCGATCGTGACTGTTTATCTTCTTTCCTCCCCGTTCTTCGATACCTTTCTTGTATTCCGCTAGCGCCTCCAACTCTGTATCCAACTCTGTATCCAACTCGATTTTTTCAGCGATTTTGGATGCATAGGGATTGCCAGCTTTTGCATCACTCAGTGACTTCGTTAGATGCTGATTATACTCGAGTTTAAGGCGTTCTGTGTGCTTTGGATCGCCAGCAGCCAATAGTTTCATCTCAATCAGATGCTCGAGTGATGACCTTAAGATGATTTTTGCGTCGAAATATCGCTCGTTGCGACATAGAACTTCGATAGACCAGCCCTGCTCAATAATGGTGAGGAAGAAGCTAGTAATAAGAAGTATGGGGAAGTAGCCTTTGTTAACACGGGCATCTTCGACCGCCAAAACACATTGGCTAAGTTTTTGGGCTAAGTCGCTGAGTGAAGGACCATCGATTTCCTCAGCAGTCAAACCAACCGCCCCCACAAATCATACTCGCCCGCTTCCTCAACCGTCACCGCGACGATATCGCCAGCACTCAAGCCCTCAAACCCTTCATCAATAAACAAATTCCCGTCAATCTCGGGCGCATCCGCCTGCGTTCGGCAGGTCGCACCGTCGGCGTCCACCTCATCCACAATAACTTGCAAGGTTTGGCCGACTTTGGCGGCCAGTTTTGCCTCGGAGATCGCTTGGGCCTTTTCCATGAAGCGGTTCCAGCGGTCTTGTTTCACCTCATCCGGCACATGGTCGGGCAAGGCGTTACTGCGGGCGCCTGCGACGTTTTCGTATTGAAAACAGCCCACGCGATCGAGTTGCGCCTCATCCATCCAATCCAGCAGGGTTTGGAATTCGGCCTCGGTTTCGCCCGGATAGCCGACGATGAAGGTGCTGCGCAGGGTGATATCGGGGCAGACATTGCGCCATGCGGCGATTTCATCCAGCGTTTTGGCGGCCGCGGCAGGGCGGGCCATGCGGCGGAGCACATCGGGGTGGGCGTGTTGGAACGGAATGTCCAGATAGGGCAGGATCAAGCCTTCGGCCATCAGCGGGATCAGGTCGCGCACATGCGGGTAGGGGTAGACGTAGTGCAGCCGCACCCACGCGCCCAAGGAGCCCAAGTCGCGGGCAAGGTCGGTGATATGGGCGCGGTGGTCTTTGTCAATTGCATGTTTTATATCAACGCCGTAAGCGCTGGTGTCTTGCGAAATCACCAGCAGTTCGCGCACTCCGGCTTGCACCAGCTTTTCCGCCTCGCGCAGCACGGCATGGGCAGGACGGCTTTGCAGACGGCCGCGCATATCCGGGATGATGCAGAATTTGCACTTGTGGTTACAGCCTTCGGAAATCTTGAGGTAGCTGTAATGGCGCGGGGTCAGGCTGACGCCCGAGGCAGGCAAAAGATCAATAAACGGGTCGGGTGACGGTGGCACCGCCAGATGCACGGCGTCCAGCACCTGTTCGTATTGGTGCGGGCCGGTGACGGCGAGGATATTGGGGTGATGCTCGCGGATATAGTCGGGTTCGGCACCCAAACAGCCCGTAACGATTACCTTGCCGTTTTCCTTTAGCGCCTCACCGATGGCGTCCAGACTTTCCGCTTTGGCGCTGTCCAGAAACCCGCAGGTGTTGACGATGACCGCATCCGCCCCTGCATAATCGGGGCTGATGGCATAGCCTTCGGCGCGCAGGCGGGTCAGGATCCGCTCGCTATCGACCAGCGCTTTGGGGCAGCCAAGGCTGACCATCCCAATCATGGGTTGGCCATCGCGGCGCGGTTCGGAAATCCGCGCTTTGGGGGCGAGGTCGGGGCGGAGGTTTGGCGGATTTTGTGTCATGCGCGCGGTATATCTGGGATTGCGGATTTGGGGAAGGGGGGGCTGTTTGAGAGGTGTTTGGTTACAGAGCGTCGGTTGGCGGCTGTTACTCGCCGGATGGTGGCTGGAAATAGGACGAATTTGATGGAATGGCAATTGCGGGTTTGAGTGGTTGCAGGCCGCCCTACATGTATTTTGACATAAAAACAAATGCTTAGTCTGAAAGACATTGCCCGAGAGCATCCCTTGCGGCGCACCTCCTTGCCGATGGATGTGCCTGCGTTTGGGGTGAAAAATTAAAGGTTCGCCCGTAACGTCAGCCCCCATACACAGAGGAACGGCGGGATGCACGGGCTGATTAACAGGGCAATTCAAGGCTATGTGCGCGATACGCACGGCGAATTGGCATGGCAAGAGGTCACGCGCCGCGCGGGGCTTGGCTTTGATGGGTTTGAAACGATGCTAACCTATGAGGACAGGCTGACCGATGATGTTTTGCAGGCCTGCACCACCGTTCTGGGCCGCTCACGCGAAATGATACTTGAAGATTTGGGAACGTTCTTGGTTTCCAACCACGGGTCCGATGCGCTGCGGCGTTTGCTGCGTTTTGGCGGGGTGACGTTCACCGATTTTCTGCAAACCCTGGAGGATACGCGTGGGCGCGGCCGCCTTGCTTTGCCCGACCTCGACCTGCCTGTGTTGGATTTGTATGAAATCTCGCCGCGACTTTATACATTGCAATGCCGCTTTCCGATTGTAGGAAGTGGGCATGTGATCGTAGGTTTACTGCGGGCGATGGCAGATGATTATGGGGCCTTGGTATTATTGGAGCATGATGGGCAAAGCCTGGAAGGTGAGATGATTTTGATTGAGTTGTTGGAGATGTCGTATGCAAAGGGCCGCAGTTTCGATCTAACAACTCGGGGTGAGTGAAAGGTGAGGCGGGTATGACCAAAGCGGCAATGCAAATTGAACGGCAGGCGTTGAACCGCTTGATGCCAATGCATCTTTGGATTTCGCCCGAGGGTGTGATTGAATCGGCGGGCGGTACGCTATGCAAAGCCTTTGGTGCCAAGATCCAGCAAGGCGCGCGGTTCTTCGATCTGTTCGAGGTGCGCAGCCCCGGTGGCGTGTTCGCAGTTGAGGATATGCACCGCCATGATGGCGAAAGGTTGCAGATTGTTCGCAAAGAACAAGGAGCGGTGCAAGGGTTGCGCGGCATTGCTGTGTGCTTGCCGCAAGATGCGGGGGTTTTGGTTAACCTGTCCTTTGGCATTGGGGTGATTGAGGCCGTTGCTGCCCATCACCTGACAGACGCCGATTTTGCCGCGACCGATTTGGCGATGGAGCTGCTGTATCTGGTTGAAGCGAAAACCGCCGTCACCGATGAGCTGCGCGAATTAAATCTGCGGCTGCAAGGTGCGCGCGATGCCGCCCAAGAGCAGGCCTTGACCGATGCGCTGACGGGCCTGCGTAACCGCCGGGCGCTGGATATGGCCATGTCGATGTGGATTGACCGCAGCGTGCCCTTTGGTCTGATGCATATCGATCTGGATTTCTTTAAGGTGGTGAATGACACGCTGGGCCATGCGGCAGGCGACCATGTGCTGCGCGAGGTGGCTAAAACCCTGCTGTCCGAAACCCGCATCGGCGACACGGTGGCCCGCGTGGGCGGTGATGAGTTTGTAATTGTTTTCAGAGATTTGGTAGATGCAGATAAACTGACTGGCATCGCCAACCGCTTGGTTCAACGCCTGAGCGAACCTGATGAGTATGAGGGGCAGGCTTGCCGCATCTCGGCCAGTATCGGCATTACGATTTCGACAGACTATAACGCGCCCAATGCAGATAGAATGCTCAGCGATGCCGATGAGGCGTTGTATGCCTCTAAAAACGCGGGCCGGGGGCAAGCGAAACTGTTTCGGGGCAATGCGATTTTGGACCCTGTGGCGCGGGCGTTGGGCGGCAAGTTTTAGGCCTACCCATTTTGGATGTCGCACCCTAGCGCGGTCAAAAGATCATAAGCAGTTTGCGCCAAAACCTGTTCCTTTTGCGCTGCCGTCAAGCGCGAGGATTGCACCGTTGTTACAGGATTATCCTTGAAAATAGGATAGTCCGAACCGAGCATTATCCGGTCTGCACCGAGCAGTTCGACCGCCGTTTCCAAAGCTCGCGGCCCAAGCGATGCGCAATCATACCACAACTGTCGTAGCCTGTCGGTTGGAAAGGGCGCGCCGGGGTTGCGATGCCGCGCGATGCTTTCCAATCGCTCAAAGATAAAGGGTAAAGTGCCACCCAGATTAACGATTTGAAACCGAATACCGGGATAGGTTTCCAGCATATCAGACAGGATGACGGTGAGCGCTGTCTGGGCAATCTGGTTTTGCAGATCCAGTGCTGACACGCGGTATTGTGGGTGCTCGGACGGCAAAACCGGAGGCGCTTGGCCCAACACGAGGCCCGGATGCACCATAACCAATGCGCCCAAACGCGAGGCTTCGGCCAGAATGGGGCGCAAGGGGGCGGCCGCCTCAATCGTTGAAAAGTAGTTGCCAGGCAAGATGATGCCGGGCAGACCCAGCGCGCGGATTGCCGCGACCTCACGCACCGCAAGGTCGGTATCGGCCAATGGCAAGCCTGCAAGGCCGATCAGCCGCCCTTTGGTCTGCGCACCCAGCTGCGCCAAATGCCGGTTGAAGGCCGAAATCGCGGGTGCGGCATCGAGAGGCAGCAAGTCCACGCCCAAAGCACCGGGAAAGGTGATCATCCGGTGGGTTATGCCCTCGCTGTCCATCTGCGCCAAACCCACCTGCGGGTCATAATAAGCCGCCGAAAACGGAAAGCCGCCATTCATTGCGATCATGTTGTCCGTGCCATCGGGCAAGCGGCGCAGGCATGGATAGCTGCGCCGCGCGCGCAACATTTCGGGCAGCGCGCCGCCGTAATAATGCGAATGCATGTCAATTCGAAACGACATCAGTCCCCCAGTCGTGGTCACCAAACCATGACACGCCCGGCGGCGCAATTACCACTAAACGGTTTTAAGCGATTGCGGGAATGCTGGGCCAACCAGTTGTGCCAAGCCGTCTTTTGTGACTGTCGTTTGACACATTCGGCGCGATTTGAGGGGAGAATCCCCTAATTTTACCATAATTTTGATTGAATTTTCCGGCTAAGTGCAAGGACAGGCAACTATTGCAGGATAACCGATATGCAAGTTTTTCGTCAGGATAACGCAGATGGGGCATCAATTGTGGGCTGGGGCGTGCGGGTTTTGCTTTTGTCCCAAGCCGAAGAGGTGGCGCAAACTGCTGCCGGGATGCGCATCGCTGGTCTGGGCGGGAATGTAGAGCTGGAGAATGAGGCGTTTTCCGCACTGGATACGCTGATCATGGATGACACCGGCTATGGGCTTTTGGTGATCGAATGTGATGCCTTTGGCGGGTTGGCGGCGGGGCGCAACTTGGTGTCGATGCTGCACAAAGGGGGGGTGTCGATGCCCGTCATTTTGCTATGCTCGGATTGTAGTGAGCAGGAATTCCCTCATGAATTCAATCGGCCGATCGTGCTGCGCGCGCCGATTTCGGCCGTTGGTCTACGGGTTGGGTTTGAGCACGCCATGCGCGACCGTTTGGTGTTTCAAGCTGCGTAATCCGACCCCCCGAATGCAAAAAGGGCGGACCGCAAGGCCCGCCCTTTTCGTATATCTTAGGCCTGAAACTCAGGCTGGTCGCTTATGCCAACGAAAGGTTGGTGGCAGATTCGCGACCGTCACGGCCAGCTTCGATATCGAAGGTGACTGCTGCGCCATCGGCCAGCGTACGCAAGCCAGCGCGTTCCAGCGCCGAGATGTGTACGAATACGTCTTTGTTGCCGCCTTCTGGCGCAATAAAGCCGAAGCCTTTAGTTTCGTT
>Ga0075467_10001958_pt1 | contig 16580 bp, 17 predicted proteins | sample DEB08_DNA_9_FD_75067 | JGI IMG/M metagenome (GOLD analysis project Ga0075467, IMG submission 75067) | Aqueous microbial communities from the Delaware River and Bay under freshwater to marine salinity gradient to study organic matter... | ecosystem: Environmental > Aquatic > Marine > Coastal ... | reverse complement strand
TCTATCCTCATCGGCGGTCGTCCCGCCTGCTTGCTCACGGAAACCCGCAAGCCTTGCCGCTTCCTCTACAACACGAAGTCCGAGTCCACCAGCGGCAAGCGCCGCGTGTATCGCATGTTCCCGCCCGAATGCCAAACCCATTTCCTGAGAGGTCAGACAGCCGATAAACCCGTTCTTGCGTTCAGGTGGGCGCAGCTTTGATTTGCCACGTTCCGACCCGTCACTGGCTTGAACCAAGGCAATCGCTTGCCCCTTCACCAACCAGTCCTTAACTTTCTCATAACCCGTCACCGCTTGCCCTGCTTTACGGGCAAGGCTTAACAGCTCGATGACACGTCGCGCCAAAAGGGCCTCTACCTGTTCGGCCAGCCCTTCGGGTGCCTTAACCACCTGCTTGGCCGCGCGGGAAAACAAACCCTTGGTCGCGGCCTTGGCAATCGCATCGCGGTCGGCGGCGACATAGATCCCCCGCCCCGGCAAGCGGCCCATAAGGTCTGGCACCACCTGCGCATCAGGTCCAACCACAAAGCGGATCAAACCCGCCTTAGGCTGGCTTTCGCCCGTGACGATGCACCGGCGCTCCGGCCCATCCTCACGGTCTTTTTCCTGACCCCCGCGCGCCATATCGGTCAGAAGCCCTTAGGCTTCTTCCTCCTCGGCGTCGTCGTCTTCACTATCGTCAGCGCTTTCCATCTCGGTCGGGTCAACCCAACCCAGCATGACACGCGCGGTCATGACCAGATTTTGCGCCTCTTCCAAGCTAACGTCAAATTTTTCCAACACGCCTTCATCCTTGACGCGCACACCTTTTTCCGTGGTCCAGCCACCGGCCAACTCCCAGTCCGCACAGGTCGCGAAATCTTCCAGCGTCTTGATGCCGTCATTGGCAAGGGCTTCCAGCATTTGCGGGGTAAGTCCTTCAAAGTTAACCAAACTATCCTCTACGCCCAAGGCCCGTGCGGCCTCCATCGCTTTGGTATTGGCGGCTTCCAGATATTCGCGCGCACGGGTCTGCAACTCGCCCGCCGTACCCTCATCAAACCCGTCAATTGACAACAACTCTTCGGTATCGACATAGGCCACCTCTTCCAAGGTGACAAAACCTTCGGCGACCAGCAGTTGCGCCATCATTTCGTCGATGTCCAAAGTTTCCATGAACAGCCCGGTCCGCTCGGCAAACTCTGCTTGGCGGCGAGCCGATTCGTCAGTCTCGGTCACGATATCAATGTCCAAACCGGTCAACTGGCTGGCCAAACGCACGTTCTGGCCCCGGCGACCAATCGCCAGCGACAGCTGCTCATCCGGCACCACAACTTCGATCTTGCCCGCTTCTTCGTCGATCACAACCTTGCTGACTTCGGCTGGCTGCAATGCGTTCACCAAGAACGTTGCCTGATCTTCATTCCATGGAATGATATCAATCTTTTCGCCCTGCAATTCGTTCACAACGGCCTGCACACGGCTGCCGCGCATACCAACACAAGCGCCCACCGGATCAATCGAGTTATCATAGGAAATCACGGCAATCTTGGCGCGCGACCCCGGATCACGGGCAACCGCCTTGATCTCGATGATATTGTCGTAAATCTCGGGCACTTCCATCTTGAACAGTTCGGCCATGAACTGCGGGTCTGTGCGTGACAGGAACACCTGCGGGCCACGGGCCTCACGGCGCACATCCTTGATGTAGCAACGGATACGGTCGTTCGGGCGATAGGATTCGCGGCCAATCTTTTCGTTCCGGCGCAGAATCGCTTCGCCACGGCCAATATCCACGATGATATTGCCATATTCCTCGCGCTTGACCTGACCATTGATGATCGTGCCTTTGCGGTCCTTGAATTCTTCATACTGACGGTCGCGCTCGGCCTCACGCACCTTTTGCAAGATAACCTGCTTGGCGCTTTGGGCGGCAATCCGGCCCAAATCCACGGGCGGCACTTCGTCAATAATCTCGTCACCAATCTGCGGGTCTGCCAAATGCGCCTTTGCATCTTTGACGTTCATCTGGCTTTGGTAATTTTCAACCTCGTCATCGGCCACAACCGTGCGCACCCGCGTAAAGGTGGCGCGCCCCGTGCGGCGGTCAATCGCCACGCGAATGTCCAGCTCTGCGCCGTAACGGCTCTTTGCCGCACGAGCGAGGGATTCTTCCATCGCCTGGATCACCAGATCCGGGTCGATCATCTTTTCCCGCGCCACCGCTTCGGCGGTTTGCAACAGTTCAAGCTGGTTTGCAGAGGTAATCGCCATAGTCTCTCTCCCGAAGGTCGGCTGCTGCCGTTAGTGTTTCGTTACAGGGGTGTCTTCGGCCACGTCAGCCTCATCCCCTTCGGATTCTTCGATCTCGTCAAAATCATTCGCGTCGTAATTGCCGCTCGCCTTTTTCTGGCGCAGCATTTCCGAAATCAGTTCATCGGTCAAAACCAGCTTGGCATCCGACAACCAGTCAAACTGCAACCCGATGGTCACGGTTTCCTTGCCTTCTTCCAGCTCGATCAAAACCTCGTCGCCCTCGGTCCCGCGCAAAATGCCTTTGAAACGGCGGCGGCCATCAATCAACTCTGTCGTCTCGATCCGCGCCTCGTAATCGGCCCACATGTCGAAATCCTTCAACCGGGTCAGCGGGCGGTCAATACCTGGAGAGGACACCTCAAGTGTATAGTTATCCTCAATCGGATCCTCGACATCCAAAATCGCCGACACAGCGGTCGAAATCGTCGCGCAATCCTCAACGATAATCCCGCCATCCGGGCGGTCCGCCATGATCTGCAAGATTTTCAACTTGCCGCTCATCAACCGAATACGCACCAGTTCAAACCCCAAATCCTCAATGGCAGGGGTCACTATCTCGGCAAGGCGACGATCAATCGCGGTTTTGGCAATCAGGTCAGACATCAGATGGCATCCATTGGCAAAAGGTATCCCAAAACAAAAAACGAGCCCACAGGCCCGCGTCAGGTTCCGGTAGCTTCAGGTTTGGACCCTGAAACAGCTGTTGAGTGGGATATAGGTCACCCCCCCACCAATTGCAAGGAGAGTCTCGACAACAGCCCAAGGTCGGCACTCCCTCGCCCCCCCCTCGCAAACCAAGCGAAACCCTCAAGCTAAACTCTTTCCATAGGCAAATGTCTTACGGGCCAATCAGCTCAAATCCTTGACCTTGAAAGCGAACCGCCATGAAACCCAATTCAAAGCTGTTGCAATCGCCGCTTTCGCAAGGGTCTTCGCAACCATCGGCCGCGTTTGCGCAAGATCTGACAGGCACCAGCGCACTGAACGATTCGCTCGATGACATCGATTCAGCCGTCGCCAAAGACAGGGCGCGCACCCGCGACACAAACCGTAGGGGCAACCTTGCGTCGATTTCCTGCTTGCTCCGCTATGCAGCCCTGCATCACACCCGCGTTACGCGCACATCCACACTTACAGGTTGCACGGCCTGCAAAGCCTCCATAAAGGCCACATCCCCTGCATCCCGGCCAGACCCGATAATCACCAATCCGGTCGCATTGCTCATCCGCGTTGCATCAACCAAGTGCCATGCACCCGCCAGCCAAACCTGCACCACAGCATGAAAATCCGGCGGGCTGACATCAACACCGTAAACCGATACATAGCGCGCCGGAATCCCGGCCGCGCGCGCTAGGCTACACACCAGATGCGCAAAGTCGCGGCACACACCTTGGCCCGCGCTAAACGTATCAATCGCCGTTGTGGTCGACGAAGAGCTGCCGGAAACATAGGCAATCCCGTAGGCGACCCAATCCAATATGGCCGCAACCTTGGCGCCGCCCAGCAAATGCCCAAACTGCGCCGTCACAAATTCGATGAACAGATCTGACTGGCAGTACCGTGACGGGCGCAGATAGGTCAAAACCTCGGGCGGCAGCGTGTGCATCGGGTCCGCGGTAAGGGTATTCAGGACAGCTTCTGCCCTGTTCACATCAACCATCGCCCGATATCGCACGACAAACCGCTGATCTGTTGCAAAGGCCCAAACGCGCTCACCCACACCGCCCTCGCCCGGCATCCGTTGCAAGCTTGCGTTGTCAACGGCAAAGGCACTGTCCAAAACCTGCTGCCCGTCAGTCTGCGCTGCCTCAATCGTCAGCAAAACCGCCTGATCGGCGTAAATCTGGTATTCAATATCCACGGAAATCGACATGCGCATGGGGATTGGCCTTGTTGGGGTGCTGGAAAAGACCGCGCACTTTAGGGCAGGCCATTGGGTCCAGTAGCGGACAAAGGGTGCAGATGTAAGGTGCGATCTTTGGGGCGGGGTTGGCGAAGAGAGGGTTGCGGGGGCAGCGTTTTACGCGCCGTTGATGGTGTAGATCACGGCCCGCGATGGGCAACATGGCTGCGTGTCCGCGTTAAAATTTGGTTAACAAAAATCACAAAATCATTTAATATCAATGACTTGATCAATTGTCCGCGTGCGAACATTTCCATATCCGCAGCCGATCCATCACCTCAACCAAGGCCGCCGATATCCCTGGCTCCGACAAGGCATGCCCCGCCATCGGGACCATTTTCAGCTGTGCCATTTCCCACCCTTGGGCCAGTTCAAAAGCAGCCTTTGGGGGGCAAACCATATCAAACCGGCCTTGAATAATATCGGCCCCGATCCCTTCAATCCGGTGCCGGTTTTTCATGATCCAGCGGTCTTCCTCCAGAAAGCCCAGATTGACAAAATAGTGGTTTTCCAACCGCGAAAAAGCGCGGGCATACTCAGACGGCCCTTCGCCCCCAATCAGGCTGGAATCAATGGTCGCAAGGGCGTTTTCCCAGTTGGCCCAAAGCCGCGCGAACCGCATTTCTTCGACCAGATTTCCGGAAAACAAGCGGCGATGATAGGCTCCGATCACGTCCCCCTGCTCGGCCTCGGGCAGGGCCGAAACAACCCGCTCCCAAAGATCCGGAAAGAACCGCCCCACGCCGCCCCCGTAAAACCAATCCAGCTCGGCCCGGGTCATTGTAAACACCCCCCGCAGGACCAGATGGGCGGTATTTTCTGGGTGGGTAATCGCGTAAATCAGGGCCAACGTCGCCCCCCAACTGCCGCCAAACAGGATAAGCTTATCAAGGCCCAACTCAGCCCGGATCGCCTCCATATCGGCAACCAAATGCCAGGTCGTGTTTTCATCAACGCTCGCATGGGGCCGCGACCGCCCACAGCCTCGTTGGTCAAACAAAATGATCCGATAAATGGACGGGTCAAAGTATCGCCGCATCGCCGGGCTGCACCCGCCGCCCGGCCCGCCATGAACCACCAAAACGGGCACCCCATCGGGGCGACCACATTGCTCTACATAAATTCTGTGCCCGCCGCCCACGTCCATCATTTTTTGATCGAACGGGTCCATCGGCGGGTATAAATACTGAGCTGCGCTCTTTTGGCCTGATCTATGGTCCATGTTTGCCCTATATAGTCAGCCAAGCCTGCCTGTCCCGGCAAGAAACTGCAAGGAGTGACCGATGAATTTGAACACGATTGACCCCGCTGAAGTCGCGAAATTCGAAGCTATGGCAGCCGAGTGGTGGGACCCGACTGGAAAATTCAAGCCGCTGCACATGCTCAACCCCTGCCGACTGGATTACATCACGACCCAAATCGCGGCAGAGTTTGACCGGGATTTGACCGCACCCTTGCCATTCAAAGGGCTGCGGCTGCTGGATATTGGCTGCGGCGGGGGGCTGCTTTCAGAACCGATGGCCCGTTTGGGGGCCGAGGTGGTGGGGGCGGATGCGGCGGCTCGGAATATTCCGGTAGCGAAACTTCATGCTGAACAAATGGGATTGAAAATCGATTACAGGCACTGCGCGGCCGAAGACTTGGCGCGGGATGGCGAGGTTTTCGATGTGGTATTGAATATGGAAGTGGTCGAGCATGTGGCCGACCCACAAGAATTTCTGACTGCCTGTCAGGGGCTTTTGAAACCGGGGGGGCTGATGATTTGCTCAACCCTGAATAGGAACTCCAAAAGCTTTGTTATGGGGATTATCGGGGCCGAATGGGTGATGCGGTGGCTGCCAAAAGGCACGCATGATTGGGCCAAATTTATCACCCCGGACGAGCTGTATGCGATGATTGAAAAGGCGGGCCTGAGGCCGGTTGATAGGAAGGGCATGGTTTTCAATCCGATCCGCTGGGATTGGTCACTTTCAGATCGGGATCTCTCGGTGAATTATGTGACGGCGAGTGTGAAACCCCGGTGAATGTCCGCACGCGAACATACTCATAGCTAACTGATTTTATTATATATTCAAAATTTTGTTTACCAAATCTTAATGCGTACACAGGTGTGTTCGCACAACTCATATCGTGCAAAGAGTGATTGGGATGACGGATGATACGGCCTTTGGCGACCCGACTTTTTTGCCCATTTGATTGTGGCGGGGCATGGGGTCGACCGTCAAACCTAGGCCGATGTGGCCGTGTTTCGACGTGCGGAACATGCGCGGTTGTACGCCTTGCGCATTGTGCTGGGCGATGGAAACTACCTTAGATTTGATGAACCAAAGCAGTAGGTCGACCAAACAATTCCGCTTGCCCCTTAATTCAGCTTTCTGGGCGGCAAAAACGGAAGCGGCATGACCGGAACGCCGTCTTCGACCAGCTTTTTGGCCTCATCCAGACGCGCCTCGCCGTGGATGGCGCGCGGAGGAGCGGTACCTTCGTGCATTTTACGGGCTTCGGCTGCAAAGGATTTTCCGACGTAATCGGAATTCGCCTCAACCTCGGCGCGCAGGGCTTGGAGGGCTTGTTCGTGGGGGTTCGACGGGGTCGAGAGCGGGTTGCTGAGGGTAGGCCTAGGGCTGACCGAATTATCAGCGCTTGGCGTGTTGGCGCCGACCTCTTGCACCGCTGCACTGGATTTGCGGGCGGGGGCCACAGCGGGGGCCATCAGGGTTTTGACGATTTGCGCAGATCCGCAATTAGGGCAGGTTACATGGCCCCCACTTGCCAGCGCATCAAAGGCGGCGGCCGATTGAAACCAGCTGTCAAAGCTGTGTTCCTTGGCGCATTTGAGCGAATAGCGGATCATATTTGGCCTTATTGAGGGGTGCGCAAGCAGAACAGGGCTGCACCCCGACCGATACTGCGCGTGGTCACTTACCTAAGCTCATTATCGCAAGGCACAAGAGTGCTACATCAGGGTTTTTGCGGCTTGGGGCCTTTATGTCGGGGCCGGTCTTTGCCCTTATCCGCCGCAGAGTTGGCGACCGTTGAAACCGGTGGGTTGAACGCGGCAAGCAGCGATTTCAGCCCCTCCTCGGCCACTTTACGCGCGGCGTCTTGGGGCGCGAACCACTTGCGGCGGCGCTGGCGCTGTTCAGGAAATTCGGACGCGAGTTTTGTTACCTCTAGCGGGAAAACATCGACGATGCAGGGTTTCGCGCTTTCCTTTTTCGTGTCGCGTTGCAGGATTTTGTCATAGGTGAAATGGCCCAGTTTCGCAGGCGCGATCCGGCCTTTGACCCCGGCTTCTTCCCACGCTTCTATCTCGGCGGCTTCGGCCCCTGTGCGGCCTTTCATGGGCCAGCCTTTTGGGATGACCCAGCGACCGGTTTCGCGGCTGGAGACTAGCAACACCTCGGCACCCGTTTTGCCCGCGCGCCAACACAAGGCACCGAATTGATTGTGCAGGTCTTGGGGTTCCCGTTCGGATGCCAGTTCAACCACAGATCCGGGTACTTGTTCAGGTGCCTGTTCGGGGGGGGTGGAAGGTGTTTTGGACATAGAGTTCATTGCGCTGCCTGTTTTGCCGGACCTGCCGGAATGGCGACCAGTTTATGGCTTATGCTTCAATATATATCCAAAACGCGCGATTTTTCAAGAGGGTGGCGCAGGGTGGGCCTTAGCCGCCCATCCCGGTGCGCCCGGCGCCTGCGCTGCCAAAACCGCCGCGCGACATGGCGGTGGCACGCGACATTGGCGGCTTGCCAACGGTTGCGGCAGGGCGTGCAAATTGCGATGTGCCCAGTTTTGCCGAGCCGGAATTGTTGGAGAAAGTGCTGGACCCGGCGGCATTGGTATATTTGCCATTGGCGGTTTTATAAAGCGGCTGGCTGGCAGAGGCACCGCCCCGCCCGCCCAGCATATTACCGATCAGATAGCCCATCATCAGCGGCATGAAGATACTGCCGGAGCCGCCGTTGGTGGCGGTGGCTTCGGACCCGCAGGCACCTTGGCCGTGCTGTTCTTCGCAGACCGCAATGCTGTCGTACCGCGGGGCGGCCTCGACATGCAAAGCGGCGGCTTCGGCAAAGGCTGCGTCACAGTCTTGGGCGGTAAAAATGCCGCCATCTTGGGCCGCGTTGGTGCAGCTTTGCAGATCGGGAAAGGCAGCGGCGTCGACCTGTTCTTCCTGGCAACCGGCAAGGGTGAAAGCGGCGGCACCAAGGATCGTTATGGCGACAGTTCTAGAGCGTTTGATCATGGCGGGCCTTTGTTTTTTGGTCTGATTTAGGGGTGTTTAGCGCGCATTACGGCGTAATAAAATGCGGCTTGAAGCGTGACAGGTCTTGAGTGATGCGCGAGCGATCCTCACGCACGCCCATGCCGGCACAGGTTTGCCCCACGATCCAAGAGCCGATCACCGGGCGAAAGCCGTCATGTTGCGGCAAGGATGTATAGGCCTGAATAATGCGGGGATGTTGGGAATAGGCTGTGTTTGTTGAAGATTCAATCACTTGGCCATGTTGGTGGATGGTGATCGACGCGCCTTCACGCGACAGGATGGGTTTCGTGACATGGCCCGCTGCAAGCTGGGCGGCCGCGCGGTCAAAGGCCTTTGCCACATGCGGGGCGGCGGGGCCGTGGCCCGAAATGGCATCTTTGATATCGGCTTCAAAGAAGGCGGGCAGCAGGTTTGGGTGGCCTTCGAACATTTGCCACAGCACGGGCAGCAGCCCTTTGTTGGACAAGACCGCTTTCCATGCGGGTTCCAGAAACAGGCAACCCGAGGGGGCGATGTGGGCGGCGTACTCATCGCGTAAAAGGTCTTCCCAAGGGTAGAGTTTGAACAAGGTGCCAATGACGCGGTCTTGGTCATCCAGAAACTGGCCTTCGTCACTGACCGCCAGCTTTTCCAGATCGCAGTAATGCGCGCCCAAGCCTGCTTCGCGTGCGGCCCAAGCCATGGCTTCGACGGTTGCGTAATCTTCGGGGGTGTTGGCGGCGGCGGTAAAGTGAAGATCGGTTTCGGGGGCAAAGAGGGCAGCAAAGCGGGTGACGAGGGCTTCGTGCAGGCCGTTGAACTGATCACTGTCAGGGGCGAGCGTGCCTGCGGCCATCTGATCCTCTAGCCACTGCCACTGAAAGGAGGCGGTTTCATAAAGGGATGTTGGGGTATCGGCGTTGTATTCCAGCAGCTTGGCGGGGCCTGTGCCGTCATAGGCCAAATCAAAGCGGCCATAGATTTCCGGTTCGCCCTTGCGCCAGCTTTGCGCCACGAGATCGCGGTGGGTTTGCGGGATGGCGAGGCGGTCCATCAATTCTTCAGAGGCGGTGATATGGGCTGCGGCCTCGCGGCACATGGAATGGAGTTCGGTCGAGGGATCCTCAATATCCTGTTCGATCTGCGACAGGGAAAAGGCGTAGGCCGAGGTTTCATCCCAATAGGGTTCGCCGTGCATGTCGGCAAAGGTAAAGCCCACCTCTTGGGCGTGGTCGCGCCATTGGGGCCGTTCGGGGAGGGAAATCTTTTTCATACGGCACCTTTGTGAGATATCGTGCTTATGTAGGGGCTTGGGGGGCAAGTGATCAGAGTTGCGGCCGGGTAAAGCACCCAGCGCTTGTGCTTTTTGCATTTGGGTGCTGTGTTGGGATCGGTTTTTGGAGGATGGGATGCGGGTCTTTGTGGCGTTGGATGTGCCAAGCGATGTGGAAAGCCAGTTGGTGGTGCAGCAATTCTTGCTGCCTGTGCCGCGCAAGGTGGACCGGGCGCAGTTTCATCTGACTTTGTGTTTCATGGAGGACATGCGCGACGCGGAGCTTGAGGCCTTGCATGAGGCGCTTTTGACCCTGCGTATGGCTCCGTTTGAGGTGGCGCTGGCCGGGTTCGGGATGTTTGGCAAGGCCAAGCCGCATACGGTTTGGGCGGCGGTGGTACCATCCGAGCCGCTGGCCCGCTTGCAGGCAAAAGTGGAACGCATGGCGCGCGAGGCCGGGGCCAATATACCCGCCCGCCGCTTTGTGCTGCATATCACATTGGGGCGTTTTCCGGCGATGCAACCGGAAGATGCCGCGCGGCTGGAATTGGCCGTGATCAACGGGGCGGGGTTTCGTGCGGGGCCGTGGGAGGCGGCGGAAATCGTGCTGTACCAATCGACCCTGATGCCCGAGGGGCCGCGATATGACGAGCTTATGCGCTATGGGCTGACGGGTTAGAAAGGCTTGCGCGCGCGCCCGTTACGCGGTTTCCTGTGACGGAAATAAGAGGGCATAAGATGAGCGATTGGCAAGTGCATGCGATCAAATATGCCGACCGGGACAACCGGACGCGGGCGGATAGTTTCCTCTTTGACGATAACCATGATGCGCCGCATCCGATGGATTATTTCATGTGGCTACTGCGGCGCGGGGATGAGGTGATTTTGGTCGATACCGGCTATGATGATGCCGAGGCGGCAGCGCGAGGGCGGCCCATTCGGTTAGACCCCGTTGCTGCACTGGCACCGTTTGGCCTGCGCCCCGAAGACATCAGCCATGTAATCGTGACCCATCTGCATTACGACCATGCGGGCGGTTTGCACCTGTTTCCCAATGCTCTCCTGCATATGCAGGCGGCCGAGATGGCCTATGCCACGGGGCCGTGCATGTGCCACGATGTGCTGCGGATGCCCTTTACAGCAGGCCATGTGTGCGAAGCGGTAAAGCGGCTCTATTCCGGGAAATTACACTTTTACGAGGGCGATGGCGAGGTGGCCGAAGGGGTCACTGTGCATTGCATCGGTGGGCATAGCCGGGGTTTGCAGGCGGTGCGGGTGCGCACGCAGGCAGGGTGGTTGGTGCTGGCATCGGACGCCGCGCATTTTTACGAAAACATATGGGCGCGCAAACCGTTCCCGATTGTCGTGGATTTGCAAGATATGCTTGACGGGTTCGCGCGGCTTGAAGCGCTGGCAAGCGCGCCGGGGTTGATTGTTCCCGGCCATGACCCGCTGGTGGGCGCGCATTTCCCGCGCGATATGGCCGATCATATCTGGCGGTTGGATCATGGGCCTGTTGTGCCGCTGCGGCACGGCTAAGCGCAGACTGTAACGCAGCGGAAGGGTTGGCGGCAGCCCTGCCCGTGGTGCATGTTCGGGGCAAACCACAAGGGGATAGTCATGACAGATGCTTTGGCCAGCACGTTTTTCGCCGTAAGCCTTGATGCGGGTGTCGCACATCTGGAAATGAACCGACCCGACAAGGCCAATGCGATGACGCCCAATTTTTGGGCCGATTTGCCGCGTATAGTAGGGGCGCTGGACGCGGACCCTGCCGTGCGGGCGATTGTGCTGTCGGGGAGAGGCAAGCATTTTTCGGGCGGGATGGATTTGCAGGCATTCCAAGGGATCATGGCCTTGGCGCAAGCCGAACCTGCACGCGGGGCCTATGCCTTGCGCGATGTTATATCACGGTATCAGGCGGCGCTGACAAGTTTGGAATTGGCCCGTGTTCCCGTACTGGCAGCCGTGCAGGGGGTGTGCCTTGGCGGCGGTATTGATCTTATTTCCGCTTGCGATATTCGGTTGGCCAGTGTCGATGCGTCGTTCGGGATCGAGGAAATTCATATCGGTATGGCCGCCGATGTCGGCACCTTGCAGCGCCTGCCAGGGCTGATGGCACCCGGCATCGTGCGCGAGTTGGCCTACACCGGACGGCGGTTTACGGCGGCTGAAGCGCAGGCTTGGGGCGTGGTAAATGCGGTTCATGCAGATGGGCCAGCCGTGGTTGCGGGGGCCTTGGACATGGCGCGCGCGATTGCGTTGAAGTCGCCCTTGGCGATTGCCGGGATCAAGCGGTCGGTCACCTATGCGCGCGATCATTCGGTGGCGGATGGGTTGGACCAGATCGCCACATGGAACGCAGGCATGTTGCGGGCCGACGATTTGATGCGCGCCATACAGGCGAAAATGGCCAAAGGGCAAGCCGATTTTGCGGATTTGCTGCCTGATGCCTCCTAAAATCTGATGCGGATTAGAAGGTTTTAAGCCAGCCCAAGGTTGCGTCGGTATCGCCGCCGGGTTTGTATTCCGCGCCCAACGGGGCAGTATAGCCAAGGCTTTGAATATGGCCAAAGATATGGGCATAATTCACCTCGCCATGATCAGGCGCTGCGCGATCGGGGACCGAGGCGAATTGGATATGGCCGATGATGGGCAGCAGATTTGACAAGCGGTGCGTCAGGTCGCCTTGCATCAGTTGCACATGATAGCAATCAAACATCAGTTTCAGGTTTGGCGCGCCAAGGCTTTGGATGATGCTATGGGCTTGGTCGGTTGTGGTCAGAAAGTAGCCGGGGGCATCGTAACGGTTCAGCGGTTCGATCAGAATGGTGATGCCATGCAGGGCGGCCTGTGTGCAGGCATAGCGCAGGTTTTCGGCAAAGGTTTCTGCGGCCTCCGGCCCCGTTGCGAACCCTGCCATGACGTGGATATTGGGGGTGTTGATCGCGCGGGCATAGGTGATGGCTTGGTCAATCGCGGCGCGGGCGTCTTGGACGCGGTCGGGCAATGCCGAGAGGCCGTTTTCGCCCTTACTCGCGTCACCGCGCGGGGCGTTGAGGCCGAGCATTTGCAGGCCGGTCTCCTTCAGGGCATCGGCTACCTGCACGGGAGGTGTGGCGTAGGGCCAGTGGCATTCCACCGCGTCAAAGCCTGCCTTTTGGGCGGCACGAATGGCATCGGGCAGGGTCTTTTCCGTCCACAAAAAGCCAAGGTTGGCAGAGAATTTCATACGTCCCATTCCACATTGAATTTGGTGACAAGGGTTTGCACCTGTTCAGGCGTCAGCATGCGGGCATCATAGCCGCGCATCAGGATGGCAAGGCGGGCGGTGTCTTCGAGTTCCTCAATCGCATTGCACGCAGCCTCAACATCCTTGCCCGCGACCACGGGGCCGTGGTTGGCCAGCATTACCGCCGACCGTTTGCCTGCAAGGCCGCGCACGGCATCGCCCATCGCGGGATCACCCGGCATGTAGAAGGGCAGGAGTTTGACGCGACCCAGTTTCATGATCGCGTAGGGCGTCATGGGGGGCAGGAAATTGTCAGGGTCCACGCCCGGCATCATCGACCACGCGACCGAGTGGCAGGAATGGAGGTGGACGACCGCGCCCGCCGTGCTGCGCGTGTCATAAAACGCAGCGTGCAGGGGCATTTCCTTGGTGGGTGGGTCGCCGTAAATCAGCGTGCCCTGGGCGTTGAAGCGCGACAGGCGGGCGGGGTCTAGGCGGCCAAAGCTGCTGCCTGTGGGGCTGACAAGCAAACCACCATCGGGTGTGCGGGCCGAGATGTTACCAGTTGAGCCACCTGTGAGACCCCGGTCGAACATGGATTTCGCCAGCGTGCAGATCAGCTCTCGGAGTTTGGATTCGCTTGTCATTAGCCCAGCGCCTTTAATGCGTCTGCGAAAAAGGTTTCCGCGCCGAAGTTGCCAGATTTGAGGGTGATGGCGATGGGGTGGTCTGCGCTGGTGGCAAAGCACCACGGCACGCCGGGGGCGATTTCGGCGCCGATGGTCAGGCGGTCGACGCCCAAGCCTTGGGTGACGGCGCCCGAAGTTTCGCCACCTGCCACGACAAACCGGCGCGCGCCCATGTCACGGGCGGCGGTGGCGAGGGTGGAAAGGGCGTGTTCGACAATCTCGCCCGCTTTAGCGGTGCCAAGGACGCTTTGGGCGGCGCGGACGGCATCTGGTTCGGCGGTGGCATAGATAAGGGGGGCGTGGGTCAGGTCTTGGGTCGCCAGCCAGTCCAGCGCCGTTCTGGGGCCGTTTTTGGCAAGATCCAGCGGATCAAGGCCGTGTTTCGGGCCGGGATAGCTTGCGACTTGCGCGCGAGTCATGGCGGAACAACTGCCCGAGAGCAGGATGGTCTTTGCGGCCAGTTGCGGGGCGGTGGCGCGCGGCGCATCGGCCGCAAGCGTGCCATCGGCCAAATATAGCGCGGGCAAAGGCATGGCCACAGCGCTGCCCCCGGTCATCAGGGGCATGTCGCGGCAAGCGGATGCGATGGTGTAAAGATCGTCATTTGCCACGGCATCGACGACCACATGGGCGACACCTTGGGCCGCCAGTTCGGCCAGCTTGGCGCGCAAGGCATCCGCACCTTTGGCCACGGTAAGGCGGTTGGCAAGGCTCACGGGGCGCGTGACTTGGGGCGTCAGCAGGCGCATCAGGTTGCTGTCACGCATGGGGGTCAGCGGGTGATCCTTCATGGGGGACTCTGCCAAGGGGGTTTCACCGACAAATAGGTTGCCCATGAAAATAGAGCGGCCATTTTCGGGGAAAGCCGGGCAATAGATGGTTTGGTTTGTGTTCAGATCCGCCATCAGCGCCTCGGCCACCGGGCCGATATTGCCATCATTGGTGCTGTCAAAGGTTGAGCAATATTTCCAGAAAATCCGCTGCGCGCCGGCCGCTTGCAGCCATTTTAGGGCGGCGCGGGCTTGCGCCACCGCATCAGCCACAGGGGCGGTGCGGGATTTCAGCGCGATCACCTCAAACGCTGCGGTATCGGTGGGCGGACCGGCGGGGATGCCGATGCGCAGGTTCACCCGCACGCCAGAGCGCGCGAGCAGACCTGCGAGGTCGGTGGCCCCGGTGAAATCATCGGCGATACAGCCCAAAATGGTGGTCATGCGTCCCCCGGCAGTTTCAGGCCCGCGTTGCGGGCATATACTTTGGCCACGGCGGCATCATCTTCGGCCCCCAAACCTTGGCCCGCGGCCGCAAGGAATTGTTGCATGGCGGCGGCGGTGATAGGGGCGGAAAATTTGGCACCGCGCGCGATATCAAGGACGATACCCAAATCTTTGGGCCAGATATTGACCGAAGAATGCGGGGTATAATCGCCCGCCACGATATGAGGCGCGCGGTTCTCCAGCATCCACGAGGTGCCTGCGCATTTTGAGATGACTTCGAGGAATTTTTCAGGCGTCACCCCTTGGGTCATGCCAAAGGTCATCGCCTCGGCCATCGCGGCGATATGCACGCCAGCGAGGAGTTGGTTGACCGCCTTCATCGCGGAGCCTGCCCCGGCGCCATCGCCCAATTCGAACACGGTTTCCGCTGTGGCCATAAGCACGGGGGATGCGGCGGCAAAGGCGGCAGGGGTGCCAGAGGCCATGACCGACAGATTGCCCAGCGCCGCCTTGGCCGAGCCGCCAGAGATCGGCGCGTCAAGGTAATGCAGGCCAAGGTCGGCACAGCGCGCCGCCATATCGCGGGCAAATTCGGGCGGGACAGTGGCGCAAGCCATGACAACCGCGCCTTCGGGCAGGTGCGCAGCCACGCCATCCGCGCCAAACAGCACGGCTTCGGTTTGCGCCGCGTTCAGGACAACCACGACCACAGCATCAAGGCTGGGGGCGATGTCCAACAGACTGCCGGGTGCACCGCCATCCGCGATAAAGCGGGCAGTTTGGGCGGGATTTACGTCATACCCATAGGTGGTGTGACCTGCGCGCAGAATTGAGGTGGCGATGCCATAGCCCATAGAGCCAAGGCCGATGATGGCGGTTTTCTGGGTCACGATAGGCTCCTTTGGTGCGAGAAGGCGAATTGGCTGTGTTGAGTGTAGGTGTCACCGGGGTTTAGCACAGGCTGCGTCCAATCCGGATGGTTTATCGCATCGGGCCAAAGCTGGGGTTCCATGGCAATGCCCGCATAAGGGCCATAGGTTTGGCCCGTCAGCCCCGGCACAGGGACGTTCATCCGCGCGGCATCATAGATTTGCAGGCCGGGTTGGTCGGTGTTGATCTGCATTGCGATGGATTTTGTTGACAGCGTGGCCACATGGCGCAGCGATTGGGGCGCGTGGGAAAGGCAGAAATTATGGTCAATCGCGGTTTTGCAGGCGGTGGCAAGCAGGGTTGGTTGGTGGAAATCAAACGGGGTGCCTGTGGTATCAGCGATTTCACCCGTGGGGATAAGGGTTGCATCGACGGGCAGGTAATGGTCGGCATGGATTTGCAGGTGATGCGACAGAATATCCGCGCCGCCAAGGTTGAAATAGCTGTGATGGGCCAAGTTACATAGCGTTGGCGCATCTGAGGTCGCCGACATCTGCAAGTCCAGCACGCCGCCCTTCAGCAAGGAAATGGTCAGGCGGATATGGAGTGTGCCGGGGTACCCCATATCGCCATCGGGCGAGGTGTAGGTGAGGGTCACGCTGTTGTCGCTATGATCTGCGATATCCCAGACGTGGTGGGAAATGCCGCTAGGGCCGCCGTGCAGATGGTTGGGACCGTTGTTAAGGGGAAGCTGATAAGCCTGCCCGTTCAGGGTAAAGCGGCCCGCCGCAATACGGTTGGCGCAGCGCCCTACGGTGGCGCCGAAATAGCCGGGATGGTCGATGTAGGGGG
>Ga0075467_10001956_pt1 | contig 16595 bp, 9 predicted proteins | sample DEB08_DNA_9_FD_75067 | JGI IMG/M metagenome (GOLD analysis project Ga0075467, IMG submission 75067) | Aqueous microbial communities from the Delaware River and Bay under freshwater to marine salinity gradient to study organic matter... | ecosystem: Environmental > Aquatic > Marine > Coastal ... | reverse complement strand
TTAGGTTCGGACGCTTGGACGAATCTAAAAAGTCGGACGAAAAAGAAGGTTAAGGATATTGCTGCTGAACTTATCAAGTTGTATGCAAAGCGAAAAGCGGCCAAAGGGCATGCTTTCCCGCCGGATAATTGGATGCAATATGAGTTAGAATCTTCTTTTATTTATGAAGATACGCCGGATCAAGCGAAAGCGACGCAGGACGTAAAAGAAGATATGGAAAAGGGCTATCCGATGGATAGGTTGATTTGTGGTGATGTTGGTTTTGGTAAAACAGAAGTGGCGATTCGGGCAGCATTTAAAGCGGCAGTCGATGGCAAACAAGTGGCGGTTTTAGTGCCGACTACGATTTTGGCATTGCAACACGCCAAAACATTTAGAGAACGATTAAAAGAGTTTTCTGTTCGGGTCGATTATGTAAATCGTTTCCGTACTACAAAGGAGAAAAATCAAATTTATAAAGATTTAGAAGCTGGAGAAATTGACTTAATTATTGGTACACATGCGATTTTAAATAAAAAAGTTAAGTTCAAAGATTTAGGTTTGTTAATCATAGATGAGGAGCAAAAATTTGGCGTGGCAGCTAAGGAAAAACTCCGTGCTTTTAAGGTTAATGTTGATACGCTAACGTTGACGGCAACACCGATTCCACGGACGTTGCAGTTTTCACTGATGGCGGCTCGTGACCTGTCGGTGATTGCGACAGCTCCGCCAAACCGACAGCCGATTCATACGGAAGTTCGGATAATGGACGGTGATTTGATTCGGGATGCGATTTATTATGAAGTGATGCGTGGCGGACAAGTTTATTTTGTTCATAATCGAGTGAAATCGTTGCCTGAGGTTCGTGGTATGATTCAGCGTTTGTGTCCAGATATCGATATTGGAATGGCTCACGGACAGATGAAACCAAAGGATTTAGAAGCGACTTTGGTGGATTTTATTGATAAAAAATATGATGTTTTGGTGTGTACGAATATCATCGAAACTGGTCTGGATATTTCTAATGCGAATACGATTATGATTAATAATGCACATCATTTCGGGTTGAGTGATTTGCATCAATTGCGTGGTCGAGTCGGTCGTTCGAATAAGAAGGCTTTTTGTTATTTATTAGCGCCGCCAATTTCGGTTTTGCCGCCAGACTCTCGTCGTCGTTTGCAGGCGATTGAGGAGTTTTCGGACTTAGGAAGCGGTTTGAATATTGCCATGCGAGATTTAGATATTCGTGGGGCAGGAAATATTTTGGGTGGCGAACAAAGTGGTTTTATCTCCGATATTGGTTATGAAACGTACCAAAAAATCTTAGATGAAGCGATTCAAGAATTGAAAGAAAAAGATTTTAAAGAATTGTTCAAAGATGAAGTTCAAAAGGAACAAAGATTCGTGCGAGATGTCCAAATGGATACGGATATTGAAATGATGATTCCTGACGAATATATCAACTCGATTCAAGAACGCTTGCGTGTTTATACAGAGCTAGACAACTTGGAAACAGACGAAGAGGTTCGAGCGTTTGCCGAAAAACTAATCGACCGTTTTGGGCCTTTACCACAAGCAGTTAAAGAGTTGTTTAATGGTTTAAAATTACGTTGGTTGTGCAAAAAGTTAGGTTTTGAACGCTTGATTTTAAAAAATAATAAACTCCGTTGCTACTTTGTTGCTAATCCACAGTCGCCATTTTACGAAAGTGATTTATTTCAAAAAGTGATTATGTACGTCAACGGAAAAGGCGATAGTAATATGGGTTTCAAAAAATCTGGCAATTACTTCCTTTTGGTGCGAGAACGGGTAAAAAATATGACGGATGCGAAGAAGGTATTGAAGGACATTGTGGAAGGTGTTCAGTAGGTTTGAGCCGTGAAGTGTTGATGTCTGATTTTGATCGATCCACTGAAAACGCTGACTTTTACCGATTGTAGCTTCTTATTTTTTATTTTAAAAGTCTATATTTTAAACTAAAAAACCTGACAGATTTTAAAAATCTGTCAGGTTCGATAATTTGTAACTTAATGTCAAATAAGTTACTTAAGTTTTCCAAAAACGAAGTAATAAAATTTCGGCTAATAAAAACAGCAACGCAATAACCAAACACCATTTCCATAAAATAATACCTCGACTGCGTTCGCCGATAATTTCTTTAAAATCGGCTTTGGCACTGGCTACAATTACATCTATAAATTGACCACCTTTGGCCTTTAATTCATCTTCTGTGAAATAAGCCAGTTCAGATTCTCGGCGGTCATAATTGAAGGCAAATTTATCAAGCGTTTTAGTTTCCTCTAAAAAAAGGTTGTAAAATCCGGCTTCACCGATTTGGTTATTGACATTTAAGATAATTTTATTCCCCAAGTTTTTTTGTCCCGGAATGAATTCTTCGACCTTTCCTTTTAGTTTATAAACCGTTTCCGTTCCTTCGGCTTTGTTGTCCGTTTCTAAGATTTCGTCTTTTCCGATGATGTAAGCAATGCGATTATCTTTTCCTGTCGCCAATGCCATTTTATATAATAACGGCACGAATACTTCTCCATTTTGTACCAAATTACTCACATCTGTGTTCAACGGAGCGGCACAAAGAAATACATTTCCGCCTTCGTAACTATATTTTGAGACAAACGAACCGCCATCTCGATAACGTAACAAAACTTCCTCTGCACGACTTCGGCTTACGCCAAAATTAGCCGTCGTAGCAGGTAATTTTAGGTTTGCAGATGTATTAATAAAGACATCATTGAATATAAATTCTTCTGTATTAATATACGTGATTTCTCGTTCCTTTTGCTGATAAGCCGTTAGCTCGTTAGCATTCACACTGTTTAAAAATGCTTTATAAGTTGCGACATTTGCGGTTACACTTGGAAAGACACCGACATTGCCACCATCAGCGATATATTGCCGTAGTTCAGATGCTAAACCTGACGATATATTATTTAATTCGTTTAATATAATTAATTGATAATCAGATATTTTTGAATAGTTGATTTGATTTGTGGATTGATTGTCCACTTTGAAATAACCAGCGTTTCCGAAGGCGGAATTGATGTATCGATTGCTCGTATTTTCGTTAATAGATAAGATTTTAATCTCTTTTTTAACATTAAAAGTGAAGTAATACGTGTCATCAAAATTGACAGGAAAATCGGTAATACTTAATTCTGCTTCGTGCCAACCTGTTCGTACAATTGTCACGTTTACCGTATCAAAAATTGCTTCATTCGCTTTCAAGTTGATATTACCCAGAGGCTTTACTTGGCCATCGAGTTTTAGGCTCAATCGCATATCTTCGACTTCGTCATCGCTTAGATTTCTGACTTTTACAATTAAGCGATTTGTTTGATTTAACATCTGAACAGGTGCTTCAAACCAAGCGGAATCGATGGATACATTCCGTAATTGAACGGATTGTAAGGGGACTAAATTCATTTCTACCGTTGTATCCTGAACAGTTTCAAGGTCGGTTACATTTTTCTGAAAATCGGAAATTAAGTAAGAAACTTTATTATCCGCTTTTGCAGTGTTTAATACTTGTTTTTGTTTAGCGATCACCTTTGAAATATCTTTTACGGCATAGGTTGCTTGTATTTCGTCGATTAATTGCAAAGCATCTTCTTGACTTACCAAACGCTGGTGTCGCCCCTCAAAATCACAAGTAATAATCTGAAATTCGTCCTCGATATTATAAGCACTGACGATTTCTCTTGCACGTTGTTTGGCTTTCTCAATCAGAGGCACATCAGAGGCTTGTGCATCCATACTGAACGAATTGTCCACGTATAAACTCACGGCTTTTTGTCCTGCTTTGACTTCGGTGTCTTTAGTTGGAATAAACGGTTGGGCGAAAGCGAAAACCAAAAAGGCGATGGCCATGATTCGCATGAGTAAAACCAATAAGTTCCGTAATCGAGCACGAGAAGCAGACTCTTCTTTGACCTCTTGTAAGAATTTTACATTCGTAAAGTAAACTTTCTTAAATCGGCGAAAGTGAAATAGGTGAATAATTATTGGAATCGCAATAGCTGCGAGTGCGAATAAAAAAGCTGGATATACAAACTGCATATTTTTCGGTTGCTTGATACTGGTTTCTGGCTGCGTTGTAATAGCAAGCTCAGAGAAATTTAATAATCAATCTTACTTACAAAAGTAAACAATTAATTGATTATCAATTTTCTAAAAATGATAAAAATCAAAAGCCTTATCAAATTTGGTGGATAAGGCTTTTGATTGTAAATGAATTTGTGACCTTAAAGTTTGATTATCGATATTATTTGAACTGATTCAAATAAAAAACGCCATTTTGTAGAGTACAAAATGACGTTTTAATAAACCATGTTATTTAAAAAGCACTTTCAGAAAAAATATTTTATTTTATTTCAAATGCTGCATCATCAATTCCACCATTAACTTTAACGTCTTTAATGGTCATTTTAATATTTTGTGGTCCCATTGATTGTTGCATAACATGTGGCATCAATATTCCACCAGCGTCTTTGTATTCACTATAATCGGTTGTTTGAGTAATATTACCTTGAGGTGATTCTAAGACACCGATAGAGCGAATTTTCAAGCCAGATTCTACATTATAGTATTCTGTTACTTTATTGCCCGAAGGAGCGATTACGGTTAATTTGTAAGCGTCATTTCCGTCTATTTGTTCGATGCCTTTTAACTCCAATTCATAATCGCCATTTAAGTAATCTAACTCTGGAAACATGATTGCTTGTTCTTTTAAGCCATCTAATTGTTTGCCTTCCAACTTCATAGTTTGACCTTGTTGAATCATTGCTCCATTTGTTCCATCATAGATTTGCTGCTGAAATGCTTGTCCCATCATTGACAAGGTCAGTTTGAACTTATTTGGTGATTTTTTTTGTAAAATAGTAGCGTCAAAAGATTGACCAGATGCAGATAATGTCAAATCTGTTTTGATATTTTCTACTTTATCCAATGCTGCTTTTCCACCGATAGCTTTGATATAATTATTGATGACATCTTTTACTTTTGTATCGGTACTCATTTTTTGTGGAGCTTCTACCGGATCACCATAGTTGTCGTAATAAGTTACACCGCCATCCTGATCGAATTTTGCGATTTTTTCGCCAACAACATCTTTATCACCGATGACTAAAATATTTGCATTCATAGAATTTAAATATTTTTTAGAAACACGCATGACATCTTCTGTTGTGACTGCCGCCAAACGCTCCAGATATTTTTCATAATAATCAGCTGGTAAGTTATAACGTGCAATATTCAAGGCAAAATTAGCAACGGTTTGTGGACGTTCTAATGAACGAGCAAAACTACCCGCCATGATATTTTTAATCTTTTGTAAGTCTTCTTGAGAGACCTTTTCTGTTGACATTCTATCGATTTCGTAGATAAACTCAGCGATGGCCGAATCCGTTACTTCATTACGAACTTGAGCCGAAGCCGTGAATACGCCTACCAAAGGATCGTAAGATAATGATGACCTTGCACCATACGTAAATCCTTTGTCTTCTCGTAAGTTTTGCATTAAGCGACCAGAAAATCCACTACCACCTAAGATACCATTTGCGACACTTGCTGCGATTCTATCGTCGTCACCGGGTTTCAAATCAACTGGGTAAGTTATCGTAATTACCGACTGAACAGCACCAGGTCTGTCCACCATTGCGACGCTTGTTTCTTCTGGAGCGGTCGGCATATCATAGGTTTTCTTGGTTGTTTCCCCTTTTTCCCACTCATCAAAATATTTTTGAATTTTTGCTTTTGCCGCTTTTGCATCAATATCACCGACGATGATTAAATAACCATTATTTGGATTGAAATTGCCATAGTAGTACGATTTCAAATCTTCAGGTGTAATATTTTTAACCGTTTCTTCTGTTGCGATTTCGCCGTAAGGATGCGTTTTTCCATAGCGTAAGACATTCGCCACATTGCCCGAAATAGCACTCGGGTCATTTTTAGCGGAAGCTAAACCTGAAAGCGTTTGAGTTCTTACTTTTTCTAATTCTTCTTCTGGGAAAGTTGGATTTAATAAGACATCTGCCATTAATTCCAAAATTTTATCCGAGTGCTTTGTCAATGAAGACGCATAAATACCAGTCGAATAAGTGTTTAAGGTCGCACCGATAAAATCAACTTCCTCGTCAATTTTTTCTTTTGAGCGGTTTTTAGTACCTCGACTCAACATTTGACCAGCCATATCTTGCATTCCGGCTTTGTCTTTCTCCATGATCGGGTCGATGTTTAGAGTATATTGGAATGATACACGGGGCAGCTTATTGTTTTTTACAACGATACACTCCAAGCCATTGTCCAGGGTGAAACTTTCATAAGTTCCCATTTGGATTTTTGGGGCAGGACCAGGTTTTGGCATTTTACTTCTGTCTAATTTTAAGTCTGGAGAACTGCCAATTTTGATTCCACCCATATCACCTGTCGAAGTGTTGTCAATGGTTTCAGGGGTACATTGCGATATAAAAATTGCAACTATTAATAGATAAAATATTTTTTTCATTATTTAATTTTGAATATTGAGATGTGAGATATAATAGATGAGGTTTTATATAATCTCATGTCCTACACCTTACACCTAAGTTTTATTTACGTTGATGATTAGTAAACTATATATTGAAAACGACCAATTACTATTGTGGCTTGGCTAACCAGTATAACGATACACGATTCGTCGGTATAAAATATTTCTTAGCCGCCTTTTGTAAATCTTCACGAGTAACTTTGCGGTAACGCTTAATTTCGTCATTAATTAAGTCTGCATTACCCAGGTAAACATGATAATTTGCTAAAGACTCCGCAATGCCTACGATGGTAGAATTAGACGAAACAAAGTCATTTTCAATTTGATTTTGTAGCTTTTGAAATTCCTTTTCAGGGATTAAATTATTTTGTAAATCTTTGATAATCTCGTCCATGCTCGCCTCTACATCAGCCGCATCTACGCCCATATTTGCAATACCATAATTGATCGATAAACCAGGATCTTCAGACGTTAACGGGAATGAACCGGCTGCAACACAAAGTTGCTTTTCGTCTACCATGATTTTATTTAAACGAGAACTGTTACCTCTTGCCAATAAAGTTGATAACATTTCCACAGCGTAATAATCGTCAGTTCCTTGAGCAGGCGTTCTGTAAGCGTGAAAGATAGCCGGCAATTGTACATTGTCATAAACGGTATCTTTGATTTCTGCCGTCATTTTAGGCTCTACAATGTTCGGACGTTCGATCTCTGCACCTTTAGGAATGTCGCCAAAATATTTTTTTACTAATGCCTTAGTTGTTTCGATGTCCAAATCACCTGCGATTGATAAGGTTGCATTGTTTGGCACATAGTAAGTTTTGTAGAAGTCCACATAATCGGCTTCCTCTGCGGCGTCTAAGTGTTCCATCGAGCCAATCGGTGTCCAACGATATGGATGAACTGTGTAGGCACGTTTCATAATTTCTTCCATCCAAGTTCCATAAGGACGATTGTCATAACGCATTCTACGCTCTTCTTTCACGACTTTACGCTGTGTTTCGATACCGACATTCTCTACATTCGCATGTAATAAACGCTCTGACTCAATCCAAAGTCCCATTTCTAAATAATTAGAAGGCAAAATTTCGTAATAAAAAGTACGGTCTGTTGTCGTGTTAGCGTTCAATGTTCCACCAGCATTTTCGATGTAATCATCAATTTCACCACGTTTAATATATTTTGAACCTTCAAATAATAAATGTTCAAAGAAGTGAGCGAACCCTGTACGATCAGGTTTTTCGTTTTTTGAGCCAACATGATACATGATAGAAACAGCAACGATAGGAGTAGAGTGATCTTCATGTAAGATAACATGCAAACCATTGTCTAAGTCAAACTCTTCAAATTTGATTTTATTAGCACTTTGTGCGAAAACAGCCACAGTCACTAACAATGAGAGCATACTAAATACGATTTTTTTCATAATGTTAATTTTCGATATATTGTAAATTGATATTTTAAAAGTATTTTTCATAAAAACCTTTTATAGCAACATTCAATGAATTATAATTGCTAAGATTAAAAACAGTTCAAATTTACGACTTTTTGTATTGAAGTGTTTTTAATCTTAGATTTATCAATGATTTGAATTGACAAATAACTGTTTTTTATTAAGAAATAGCAGTATTTGATACCTATTCCGAAGCTCCAGCTCGGATACAACTGTAACATAACCTCCGAAGCTGGAGCTTCGGAACACGCAAAATTATGGCATTAATAAAAGAAGTTCGAGGATTTACGCCTGCCTTTGGTGAGCGTTGTTATTTCGCAGAAAATGCAACAATCGTTGGCGATGTGATTGCAGGTGACGATTGTAGTTTTTGGTTCAACGCTGTTGTACGAGGCGACGTGAACTCCATTCGATTAGGGAATAAAGTCAATGTACAAGATGGGGCGGTATTACACGCTACTTTTGAAAAAACAAAAACGATTATTGGTAATCATGTATCGATTGGTCACAATGCAATTGTCCATGGTTGTACGATTAAAGACAACGTATTAGTCGGAATGGGAGCAATCGTAATGGATAATGCGGTTGTAGAAGAAAATGTGTTGATCGCAGCAGGGGCGGTAGTGTTAGAAAATGCGCACCTAGAAAGTGGCTATATTTACGCTGGAGTTCCGGCCAAGAAATTAAAAAAACTAAGCCCAGAGAATTTTCAACATTATGTCAGTCGCATCGCTAATAATTATGTGAAGTATGCTTCGTGGTTTAAAAAATAATTATACCTAAAGTTAGACAAAAGGGTTTTCGTCATCAGGCGAAAACCCTTTAAATGAGGTGATAAAAACAGTGATAGAATAAATTAAAATAAACGTATGAATAGGAGGGAATTAAGTATTATTGATTTTTCCTAAATCGTAAGTTTTTTAATATCATCTTATTGAGATTAGTATTTTCTGAAAATGTTTTTTTTGAATAAAAAACATTTTTTTAAGTTAATGTGACATTTACGTATCAATATTCGTACTGGTTAATCAATATGTGACATATTTCATAATATTACTTTTTTGTTGCTTAACTTATTGATTTACAGTAATTTATTAGAAATTTTAGAATAATTTTCATTTTAATATATATTCAATGATTTATTATATGTGACTGTTTGTGAGTTTAATTTTTTCTGTAAAAAAATAGCAAGAAATTATTTTAGGTATTTTACATGTATTTCTCCATTGAAATAATTTTATGAGCTATTATGTTAATAATGATGAAAAATATTTTAGCATATTAAGTAATTATTCTATATTTGCAACTCATTAGTTTTCGTTTTTAGTGAAAACACAAATGAGTTATAAAAATAGTGACCCTAATTATTTATTTAGAAATAAGCACCTTAAAGTGGATAATTTATAAAACATTAATTATTAATGACTTATAAAATTATTTAAGACGTAGTGTGCAGACACATTATAAAATCTTTTTTCAACTGAAAAAAGATTAATACAATTCTCTGACAGAGTCTTTTGTACATTTTCAGAATAAAAATTTACTTTTGGGTCGGATATATTCGTCTAACTGTAATTCTATATCAAATTTATTATAGAAATGCTGCAAATTCTAATGTGGTAGAATAAGCGTAAATTATCAGAATTACAGTTTCCGTTCAAAAAATCACTTTTCTATTAAAATAGAAAAAATAGTAAAATGTGACTGTTCTAAATTAGTTGCGTCTGAATGCCGAATTGAATTTAAGAAGTATAGAAAGAATAACTATTTAAGATATATAAGTACTTGTTTTCATTTTGTTTTTTGGGGTTGAGGGCTGTTTTAAATAATAGCCCTCTTTTTTTTGCCTAATTCTGACCTTCTTATCATAAAATTTTTCTTTTTCTAAACATAGGTTCTGAGTTTCCGTGTAACTTTGCCGAATGAGAAATAGTAGTTTTGGTAAAATCATTCAATACGTCAACCGCTACAAAGGCTATGCTTTTGGGAGTATCTTGTTCAATTTGTTATCTGCAATATTGGCTACTTTCGTATTTATACTGCTTGACCCTTTTTTAAAGGTACTTTTTGGTATGACAGAGGTAGCGACGGTTGAGCCGACTTTCAATTATTCCGTTAATTATATTTTTGATTGGTTGAATTATACCCTGGGTAGCTATATCCAAAATTCGGGTAAAAATGCGGCCTTGATTTGGGTTTGTAAGACGATTGCCCTGATGTTTTTGTTTAAGAATCTATTTCGGTATTTAGCCATCGTCTTAATGGGGCCTGTCCGTAAAGGTGTCGTGACGGATATTCGAAGTAATATTTTTGATAAATTATTGGCTTTGCCCTTGTCGTTTTTTTCGGAAGAGCGAAAAGGGGATCTGATGGGAAGAATTACGGCTGATGTCGTGGAGGTCGAAGGTAGTATTTTACAAATTATCGAAACGATTATTAAAGAACCGTTTGTGGTGATTATTTCTTTGATTACAATTTTTTCTATTAATATAAAATTGGCGTTGTTTACTTTAGGGCCGGTTTTAATTATTGTATTGATTGTCGGTGCGATAGGTCGAACGTTGAAAAAGAAATCGCTCAATGTTCAAAATAAATTAGGCGATACTTTATCGATTATTGATGAAGCTATTTCTGGCTTGCGAATCATACAAGCATTTAATGCCGAAAAGTATCAATCGGAGAAATTTAGAAATGAACACAATCAATGGAAAAATTTATCGATTCGTTTGATTTTAAGAAACGGTTTGGCTTCGCCGGTGACGGAGTTTTTGATGATTTGTGTCTTAGTTTGTTTGCTTTGGTATGGTGGATATTTGGTATTTAATGATGAATTGGAAGCTTCTAAGTTTTTTGTGTTTATTGGTATGTTTTATAATATTGTAGCACCGGTGAAGTCGCTTTCTGGTGCGTTTTATAGTGTTCAGCGTGGCTTGGGGGCAGTGGAGCGTATTGATAAAATCTTGAATGCACCGATTGCGATTCAAGAAAAAGCAAATGCAATTCCGATTGATGATTTTCAAAAAAATATACAGTATAAAAATATTCATTTTAGCTATGACGGACAAACGGAAGTCGTAAAAGGAGTTGATTTGATTATTCCGAAAGGAAAAATTGTCGCATTAGTTGGGCTATCGGGAGCCGGAAAAACGACAATGGCCGATTTATTACCTCGGTTTTATGATGTGACAAATGGTCAAATTTTAGTGGATTCAGTGGATATTCGAGATTATCGATTGAAAAGCCTGCGAGGAATGATGGGGATTGTGTCACAACAACCGATTTTATTTAACGATTCTATTTTTAATAATATCGCCTTTGGGTTAGAAAATGTATCGGAAGCGGAAGTCATCGCTGCTGCAAAAGTTGCTAATGCTCACGATTTTATTATTCAAACAGAGAATGGCTATCGAACGGTAATTGGCGATGGTGGCGGAAAACTAAGCGGCGGACAGCGACAACGATTGACGATTGCAAGGGCAGTTTTACAAAATCCTTCGATTTTGATTTTAGATGAAGCGACTTCTTCTTTAGATTCTGAATCTGAAAAATTGGTACAAGATGCTTTATTTAAATTAATGCAAAATCGGACTTCAATTGTAATTGCTCACCGTTTATCGACGATTCAACACGCTGACATTATTGTGGTGATGCAGGAAGGCGAAATTGTGGAGCAAGGCACACACCATGAATTATTAGAAAAAAATGGTATTTATCGAAAGTTAGTAAACTTACAGTCGTTTTAGGATATTTTTTGTACATTTTACGAATTGTTTTTACGTCACACAGAGGAAATGTAGCTCAATAACTACTCATCAAAATTGGTCTTTTTAGGAAATGATTATAAACCTATTTGATAATTTTGTACTTTTGAGTTCTTTCATTTTATAAAATAATAATCGTTTGCCTGTTTGATGTTTGTCGTCAATCGTCAACCGTCAACGGTCAATCAAAAAAAAAGCAAGTGTCAAACTTCGTAGTATCGGCTCGGAAATATCGCCCTATGCGATTTGATGAAGTTGTAGGTCAGCAGCATGTTTCAAATACTTTGAAAAATGCCATGGCAAACAATCATTTGGCACACGCATTTCTATTTTGTGGCCCAAGAGGAGTCGGAAAGACAACTTGTGCGAGAATTTTGGCAAAAGTCCTTAACTGTGAAACGCCCACAGCAGATCACGAACCATGTAATACTTGCGGCTCTTGCAAATCCTTTAATGATAACGGCTCATTCAATATCACGGAGTTAGATGCTGCTTCGAATAATAGTGTCGAACATATTCGAGCATTAATTGAGCAGGTTCGTTTTCAGCCTCAAAAAGGACAATTTAAGATTTTTATTATTGATGAGGTGCATATGCTTTCGACTCAAGCCTTCAATGCTTTTTTGAAAACATTAGAAGAGCCACCTCCGTACGCCAAGTTTATATTAGCGACGACCGAAAAACACAAAATCATTCCGACAATACTTTCTCGCTGTCAAATTTTCGATTTCAATCGAATTCAAGTAGCCGATATTGTCAAACACCTGGAAGGAATTTGTGCAGAGGAAGGAATTACAGCGGAACACGATGCTTTGCATATTATTAGTCAAAAAGCAGATGGTGCATTGAGAGATGCGTTGTCTATTTTTGATAGAGTTGTATCGTTTTCAGGAAAAGAAATTACTTACGATGATGTCATTACCAATTTGAATGTATTGGATTATGACTATTATTTCCGTGTTGTCGATGCGATGTTGGCAGAGGATGTATCGAAAGTTTTACTGATTTTTGATGATATTTTACGCAAAGGTTTTGATCCAAGTATTTTTGTTGAAGGTTTGGCAGAGCATTTCAGAAATATTTTGGTGTGTCAAGATAAAGCGACGCTGAAGCTCTTAGAGGCTGGTCAGGCACTCAAAAAACGCTATCAAGTACAATCGGCAATCACGCCAGCTTCCTTATTATTATCTGCTTTGGCTATTGCCAATGATTGTGACGTGAATTATAAAATGGCTCGAAATAAGCGTTTGCATGTCGAAATGGCTTTGATAAGAATGACGTACATTCAAAAAGCGGTTCATGCTGCTCAGTATGCTCAACAAGCGGTCGCAGAAAAAAAAAACCTTGACGTAAAAACCTACGAAAACGCACCTGTAACAACTACCAAAGTTGAAGAGACTAAACAGCCGATTATTAAAAAAACAGTTACTTTAAAAAAGAAAAAAAGTAGTTTGTTAGATAGTTTGGAAGCGGAGGTTACGAAAGAAGCCGAAACTTCAAAACCTGTAGCAGTCGAGTTTTCGGAGGCAACGTTAGAAAAGTACTGGAAAAAATACACGGATGAAAAAATTACATCTAATCGAACTAAGAATGCTTTTAAAACGGCTGTTTTAAAACTAAATGGTCAAGCGATTACCGTTCAAGTTACTTCGAATTTCAACAAAAGTGCTTTGTCCGAAGAACGAGATTTGATTCTTTATCTTCGAGAAAAGTTACAGGCACCGGAGTTGTCGATAGTCATTGAAGTTAGTAAAACAGATATACCAGAACCCAAAAAAATAAAACAACCACAATTTTTATCACCTCGTGAAAAGTACAAATTGATGCGAGAAGTCAACCCTATGGTTGATGAGTTACAGAAACGATTTGGCTTATTACCTGATAAGTAGTTTTGTGCCGACTAACGATCAAGTTTTGAAGCGATTCAAAACGGTGAGTCTGAGTTACCTAAAGTAATCAACGCCGATTAAGAAAGATACTTTCGCTTTATTCAAAATTATTAAGGATAAAGTCTAACCACTAAAATTATAAATCCATGAAACAATTTAGCTTGTTAATGCTCTTTTCGATCGTATCATTTTTGGCTCAAAGCCAAGATATTAAAGTCAAAAAAGGTAGGGTGACGATTGACAAAGAATTGTATTGTTTGTACGAGGAAGAAAGTAGTAATATTCTTTTTGCAAAAAATTATACGATAAAAAGTGTGGATGGAACGGAGTTGTTTTTTGTCAAACGTGAATCTGTTCAAGTTGGAGAAACGGTCGCACTTTATATTGTTTTCTTAAACCTTCAAACGGAGGAAGAGTTTGAAATCGATCAGCCGATGACGGGCAGTACACTCAAATTTATCATGAAGCATTTTTATAATAGTGAGGTTTTGAGTAATGAAGGTATTAATGAGGACGGTTTAGAAAAGTTCAAAATGAAGTATGCCGGAGAGTTTAAAGCAAAATATGAAGCGGAAGCGGATAGAATAACACAATCAAAGCCTGATGTCATTATTATCAATGGAGGTGAGAACGAGTATGAGCTGACGGAACGCAATAGAAATGCGACTATTTATATCTTTGGAAAAACGATTAAGCAAGGAACGGTAGCTATCGGAACGTATGCACGGCAGACGGAACTTGAGGAGGGTGAAATTATTGAGGTTTTTGTCGTTTATGACATTAATAATCGCTTGATTGCTCGAGCTGAAAAAAAACAGTTTGGTGAGGTTGTCTCTTTTGTTACGAAAAAAGATAATGAGAAAAGGACTTTAAGAGTAACCTCTGTCTTAGAGCGTGATACGGTGGAGGCAATCGTTAGAGAATTGATTGAATATATGTATTTGTAATATTAAAAGGCATCGAAGATTATGAAAAATCTTCGATGCTTTTCTATCTTTTACCTAGTAATTGAAATCATCGTCATCGTCAATATATTCGTAATTAATTTTGGTACGTTCTCGGTTTTTTTGAGATTTTGACGATGTGTCGTTGTAATTGTCTTCATCATTAAAACGCTGTTTTCGCTTTGATTTGTAGTTCACATCAAAATCACCTTCTTCAAAACGTGTGTAATTTGATTTCAAATTACGGTACTTAATCTTACCTTTTGGTTGCAACTTCGACTTTTTCTTGCCATGTTGCTTGTTACTCTGTCGCATGATTAATAAATACGATTTTTGTTAAAAAAATAGAAATAGATTATTAAAACAGGAAAAACGCCAATAACTTTTTATTGTTTCATTTTTGCCTTAATACTTTTTGTTGTGTGCGGAACGGCCTTCAATCGGCGTTTATCAATCAACTCGCCCGTGACGCTGCAGATGCCATACGTCTTATTCTGAATTCGCAGAAGTGCGTTTTTTAAGTCCCGAATAAATCGCCCTTGTCGGTCTGCCATTCTTGATAAGTAATCTCGTTCGTAAGACAAGCTACTCTCGTTGATGTCATTAAAGTGATTAGAATTATTAGATTCCATTTCCAATAATTCGTTATGTATTGTTTCAAACTCTTTTCTTGCTTTCGCTAATTTTTCTTCAATAATTGATTTAAACTCTGCTAAGTCTTTATCAGAATATCGAACAGTGACCTCTTGACTATTCATATTAGTTGAATTTTTGTGATGTTTTGCAAATTTTGCTTACGCTGACTTTTGCCCATCAATATTCTTGAAAATCAATATATAATTTACAATTTATATATTTTAATAAAATTTGGCTTATATCGCTTTCGATACACAATAATGATTATTATTTATTAATAAATCAATAGTTACAACTAAAATAATTAAAAATAGATGTAAAAAATTCTGTTAAAATTTTAAGTATTTTCGATTGGAAAGAGGCGGGATTGATTACGAAAAATAGGTGAATTATATTTTTTGTACGAAGAATAGATAAAATGTAGAATAATTGAATTTCCAATATATTCAACCTCAACGATTTAAATATTATCGTGTGATTTTTACACTTTAGATATATAGATTTCTATATATTTATAATTATTTGAGGAATTACTCTATTAATAATACCTTAACTATATGATTATTTTTATAATTTTGCGGTCGTTTAACAAAACGTGTTTAACAATTTTTTAAGATTTTAACAAAAATCCAAATTATAAAAACAGTATTATTAGATGGGAACTTTATTATTAGGAATTGCAGGTTTAGGTGCTATTGCTTTAGCTTTCATGGCTTGGCAATCATCATGGGTAGGAAAACAAGATGCGGGAAGTGAAAAAATGGCTCGTATCGCTAAATACATCGCTGACGGTGCGATGGCATTTTTAAAAGCAGAATACAAGATTTTGTCAATTTTTGTAGTCTTGGTCGCTGTGTTATTAGCGTTTTCTGCTGATGAGAAAAATTCAAGTGCGTTGGTTGCGGTATCATTTATCGTTGGTGCGATTTGTTCGGCTTTGGCAGGATTTATCGGAATGCGCGTCGCAACTAAAGCAAACGTAAGAACAACAAACGCTGCTCGTACAGGATTGAGCCAGGCATTGAAAGTCGCTTTTCGTGGTGGTGCTGTTATGGGATTAGGTGTTGTTGGTTTAGGTTTATTAGGTTTAGGTGTTTTACTATTAATCTACACGAACATGTACGATGTAGCAGTTGATGGTCAAATGAACAGAATCTTAAATATTGTAACTGGATTTTCATTCGGTGCATCTTCTATTGCTTTATTTGCTCGTGTTGGTGGTGGTATTTATACCAAAGCAGCGGATGTTGGAGCAGATTTAGTCGGAAAAGTAGAAGCTGGTATTCCTGAAGATCACCCGTTAAACCCTGCAACTATTGCAGATAATGTTGGTGATAATGTTGGTGATGTTGCTGGTATGGGAGCGGATTTATTCGAGTCTTATGTTGG
>Ga0075467_10001955_pt1 | contig 16597 bp, 14 predicted proteins | sample DEB08_DNA_9_FD_75067 | JGI IMG/M metagenome (GOLD analysis project Ga0075467, IMG submission 75067) | Aqueous microbial communities from the Delaware River and Bay under freshwater to marine salinity gradient to study organic matter... | ecosystem: Environmental > Aquatic > Marine > Coastal ... | reverse complement strand
TAAGAAGGCCTCACATGGATGTCAGGCATCCAACATCGCCGATAAAGGTGATCACGAGAAACATATGCATATTTGATAAGTATGTCCAAAGGTACTAGTAGGACGGTGTGACATTCAGCAAAGCATGCAACCAAGTAAGGTCTCAAACACCCCTTATTGCTCAGAGGTATACCTCCCGAGGTAGGTGCACCAAGCCTTTATAATCTCTTGTAATTGTTGCAGTAGCATGAAATGATAACAAATCATTCCCAAAAGCCTGCTTCCAAATAAGAACGAGTCAACTTTCATCTCCACAAACCGTTCAATTGACTGCAATGTAACCATGGAAGATCCGAAGTGTGAATGTGTGTGTAAGTAATACTAAAATTATCTAAGCCTTAACCAAAATAATTCATCTCTTTCAACACCCTCTCGGTAATCTCTACCGTCGAAAGCTGTTCCTCGATACTGTTCTCTTCTAATTCAAGACACCCCGACCCTCTCATGGAGCTATCGTCACTCAGTCCAGGTATGCCCTTCTTCGCCATACACTCTTCAATCCGATCAATCACATAAATAAATCCTTCTGCTCGAGGGTAATTCGATCTTCCAAACGGAGAAAAATCCACCGTCGGCAGCTTGAAAGAAGCTGTAGTTTCACGCTTCAAAAGACCGAATTGATCGTGTTCATATATTGTCATTTCGTTTGGACAGTTACCGGGTCCACGTAGGACGACGCGTCCATTTTCGAACACATACTCAACCTCGAATGTTGACGGCCTCCGGAATGATGCTTGGAAGGATGCAAGCATCGTGAATTCATCATCAAAGGCTGAATCCGAATCATCTGACAATGCTTGTCTACTACTAGGTGCCAAATGACAACCTCGTCGATTGGCAGAGCTCAATGATGTTGCTGTCATATCACCACCATTTGCATCCACATCACATTCACCATTCCAAATTCCATAATTCTTTCCACCCCAACGTATAGAAAAGGATGACTCGACATCAACTGGGAATTCAAGCCCGTTGTACATCCCATGCCCGGTGGCTGTGACTTGATCGGGTTGCAATTCATTGCTACTCAGTTTCCTCCTCCTCTTGCCCCCAACGATGGCAGCATCATCAGTGTTACCAGACTGATGATGATCATATGCTGCCAACAATGCCAACTCGACAAGATAACACCCAACATCCAAAGTAACGCCTCCTCCCAGCGTACGATTAAGGAATCTATCCGATGGATCCAACGCAGTTGGAAAGCCAAAGTCGCCGTGCATTGCTAGGACTTTGCCCAAGTTGTAATGTCTAGGATGTGATAAATGTGACTTCCATCGCCTTACTGACAAGAAGGACGGCGTCGTCTCTGATGCAGCCGACACCGCATCCATTGGAGATGACTGCAGCTCAAGAAACGTAGTCCGTAAATACTTGACTAAAGGAAAGAATCTCGTCCAATGATTCGTCATTAGAAACAGTCCTCGCTTATGTGCCTCATCATACATCAATTTTGCTTCTTCATATGTGACTGCAGTAGGCTTTTCAACCAGCACATTCTTACCTGACTGCAACATTAGTAGTGTAGGATTCAAATGATTCTGATTAGTAGTTGCGACATACACAATATCCACATTCTTATCTTGAGCGAGCTCCTCGTAGGTTCCATAATAGTTGGGAATAGAGAATGTCTTCGCAAACGATTCTGCACGATACTGCGCCGATAGGTGCTTTTCACCATTGTAGTTGTGCATGGCTACCACGGCAGTGACAGTGCACCCGGAAGATACGAGTGCTGAGGTGAAATCATGAGCTATTCTGCCTGCTCCAAGTACAGCCCATCTCAAGGGAGCTGGTTTATCATTATTTGTGTCGCCATGGCGATGTCGCCGCTCCAAACCCAAAAGCGATGCACGAAGATTGGAAGTGCGGCGATCGATATCATTACGGCTATCCATATACAAGGGTGGAGGAGACAAGACGACAGTACGCTTCTCTGGCTTGAAATGCTCAACAATATCGTGACGCATGTTGCTCGTATCATCTCGGACATTATTGTTACTGTTGAGGTTGCGATGATATTTGCTTCTTCCAAACAGTAGGCCCCCTGCAATCATGCATATTATGTACACAAACAAGAAGAATATTCGAACAATGGCAAATTTGTTGCCATTATGAGAAGGAGAAGGGCGAGAAGGAGAGAAGCGGCGGTTTGAGGAGAGACTATCGTAGCAGATGTTTGCGGCTGACGATGATGAGGAGAGTGACGAGGCTTCTGTGGCCAAGGTAGCTGATGATTCTACTCTTCCGGTAACTGTTGTCGCCATCATGTTGCGTGTATTGAACTATGCACAGGCAGGCTAGCTGATGGACAACGAGCGTGTATAACGCAGCACGCGGCAGAGGGGTTCTCAAGTTGCAGTTCTCATCTCGCTCAGTTCTCAAATAAAAGGGTCTTCTTGATGACGCGCAGCATTTGTTTTCCCGGGGGGCTAATTGCAGCCTCCGGGAAGATTAGCGAGCAAGTCTTCATGAGTTGAGTGGAATGCAATGAGAGCCAGGAGAGGGAAATCGTGAAGTGAAGGAGATTGAGAAGCCAATTAGTAAGCACCCATTTTCTGTTCGTGGCCGACTACAATACATCGTTAGCCGTATAGGTTATATTGGACCCAAACTGCATGCCACACCAAGCCCAGGCTGGAAGCGGGGTGTTCAGTAAAGATATAAATTCAAGTTAGTCTTCAAAGAGTAAACAATAAAGAATAAATAACAATAGCATGTCGTTTTCGTTTTGCAATTTCAATTATTTCCTTCATACATCTACAATACTCTATCCCTGTCCCCAACTCCGCTAGCTCCATTCATCCACACTAATCGTCCAAACTCAAGTTCCTCAGACTCAAGTCCTTACTAGCAGCCAACACTTTCCTAGCCCTATCAAAATTGTCAGCCATTCTCCCCCCCATTACCTTGTTTCCGATCGTGCGCTTGGCAGTACTCCCAAACCCACTAACTTGGTCCGTACTTGTACGGGTGGCATCTGCAAGGAAGGAAAGTGATAGTTTTATATGTTACGTGGTTAGTGAACGAAATCATGACATGAAATTAAAGACATCTATCACAGCACTTACAGAGCACAACCGTCTCCTCTTCACCGTGGGTCATTGCTGCGCCTATGCCCTGCAAACAGTTGTGAGAGCGGCTAATGTAAAAGTGACGCTCCATATAAACATACCCTTCGTTACTATGAGGCATGCCCACCCGATGAATAAGAGCAATCGTGGGCTTGTCGTCAATTACGGAATTTACCCAAAAGAATGATTCTTCTGCTCCCTCGGGCTTATTGTTTGGATAATCCAAAGCATACTTGTAGAAGGTTGGTGAACGCTTCTTAAGAATAGGTCCATGGAGGATCTGATTCTTTAATTCTTCCCCAGCAGAAAATTCCTTCTTGCTCCTAGCATACGGTTTGATCCCTGCCAATCCATTCTTCTTGTATGCACGGAATCTATCGAGAAGAACTTGACGGAGGCAATTCTCTATTTCTTCATGGGTAGCCTTCTTGCCCAACTTTTTGAACGTCTCAATCTCATCTTTCGATAGATTCAAATCTGATCCGGGTGCGGCGTTGGAGTATAACTTGTCCATTGTTACCTCATTTGGAGATAATTTAATGCCAGCAAAATCTTCAAGAGTTCCATCGCCACCATCTGTGGCAATCATACCTAGATCACCCACCGTTGGATCATACTTCTTCTTCGCTGGTAGATGGAGGAAGACAAGTTTGATGTTATCAATCTTTCCTTCCACATGGAAGGCCAATTTCACAGAAAGCTCCTTGTCACTAGCGGCGTCGAGTGAGCCGCCGTAGTGGAGCTTACCGGCTTTGACGTCGGCGATGGCTGCATCTGAGAAGCCGGCTTCTTTTAGTACTTCATCGATTAAGGAAGACATATTTCTCCTATTGCTTTCATTAAGTTAGATGGCGCTGTTCGGCTCTGGTCTCGGCGTATGAAGAACCCTTTGATGTCTCTCTAGAGGTAGTGTAATGCAATGTTAGTTACAGCCGAATTTCCCTCTATGCGGGCGGTGGATATTGCGGTGGATTTATGGATTGCTTGGTGTTCGATTTCATGAGATTTGAGAAGCAAAAAAGAGAAGCCATGTAAAGTCTTTGGGGTCGAGTCAAATTATCCGGCCACCCCTTTGTCACATCACTCTCCATCCGCTCCGACGTGGGGGAGATGAGCTTGCAGATGTGATGATGCATTCGATCACAAGTGGTGTATATATCACAGAAGCTCAAAAGCTCTAGGCAGAAAATTGGAATACCGAAAGGTTAGAGAAGAGATAGAGGTAGAGGTAGAGGTAGAGGTAGAGGTAGAAGAGGAAGAGGTTTGAGTCGGCAGATAGCGGGGTGATATGAATGAAAGGCACGTTATGAAGAGTATTTTATCACAGTAATGAAGGAAATATCTATGGCTGTTGTGAAACATAGATCACATCAAAGTTTGGTGAGGAGAATTCAGAGGCAGTCGACATATATTTGAGGTACTAAATGTTATCCCGAGAAAAGTACGGCAACAATTGAAATTACCTCGATAGCTGCCACATGAAAATACCTCCCTCGGAACCAACTGACACGACAGTATTCTGGTCAGGAGAGATCCTCACCTTGTTGATCGTTCCACTGTGTCCCTTACCAGAGGAAACCAACTTTCCATTATCATAATGCCAGACATTCACATTCTTATCCGCGCCTCCACTGACGAAATGAGTGCCTGCCATCTCAATATCGAGACAAGTCATGTCAGACTCACCTCCATCGATGAAGCGGATTGGGTTGCCGTCGTATGCATCCCAGAATCCAATCTTGTTGTTGGCACTAGCAGTAATGTATTGGCTCTCGTCAGGGTGATAGCAAACTGCATTAAATACAGTTGGTGCGTACAATGCGTGAATGCGCACACCCTTTTGCAAGTCCCAAACGATGCAACTTCCATCAGCTGAGGCGGATATTGCCTGGCATCCATTGGAGTTGCAAGCGATGGCATTGACTTCACCTCGATGTTCCTTCATGGAGTGAATCATTGTTTGGTGCTTCTCGTGTATCTGCCAGAAGCGAACGCGGCCATCGGCACCGCCGCTTATCAAATGCCAGCTTGTCTTGGTATCTCCTACACGATTGCAGATAGCCAAGGACTTCACAGCATCACAGTGTGCATCCGATATCATGAATTGCAACTTGCCTGATTCAGGAAAGAATGCTCTTATCTTGCCGTCTGACCATGCAGACACAATACTATCTCCTGCGGCTGTAATGTCTACAGCATAGCAATTCAAATTTGGCACGTTGATGCGGAGCAGCTCCCTCCGCTTTGATACACTCCAAACCCGAATGTCTTGCTCCGATGCGGTGACGAAAATTTCTGACGACTTTCGCGGAAATCGAAGGTCGAAGATTTCTCCTGCGTGGCAGGTCTCACGTAACTCGGGAGTGAAGGTGGAGACATCTATGCTGTATCGCTGAGAAGATTCCGTACCAACGAGGAAGCTCTGTCCATCTGGATGCAAGGCAATGCTTGTGATTGCACCGTGGAGTTTCCCCTCGTGTGAGGGGATACGCTTCAAATCTGGGTTGAGAATTTGGATAGTACCATCTCCTGCTCCTGCAATGACACTGGTATTGCCAGTTGTGGGGTTGACGATGCAAGCTACTGACTTGATCCCCTTTGAGAAGCGATCTCGGTTGTAACCCACGAGGGAAGGGTGGTGAACTTCTGGCTCGTTGAATGGCTTGATATCATCCCTCTCAATGTTGAATTTGATCACCTCACCCGTCTTGTTGCCAGTGTAGGCAAATGAATCATCTTCGGAGATGCACAAGCATTGAATCACTCTTCGAATTGATCCCATGGTTATATCAATGGGGTGTAGCTTGGGCATGGCTACGTCCACTTGCCAAACTCGTGCATGGTTGACTCCACACGTGACAAATCTGTCATTGCGATTGTTTAGCCAGCGTACGCAATGTGCGAATTCAGTGGATGCTTGAGCACCGCAAATAGCCGCTCCCGATTTGACGTTCCACACCACAATGTCATTATCGTCCTGGCCTCCAAGCGATGTGAGGAACTGTGAATCACAGCTGAAGTCGACAGCTTCCACCCGCTTGTGATGCTGGCTAAGAACATGAAGCAGACATCCTTCAGGCAATGCATCGTTGTCATTGGAAATGTGGTCAATCGCCTTCTTCAAATCCCATACCGTGATTTCTGCCTTGAACGATGCAGGAGTTTCGTGACCGGTTGCTAGGAAGGATCCATCTTTCGAAATGGCTACGCACGAGATCTTTTTACCGACTCCAGCATCGAGGAAGAATTGCTTCTTCGATAGGAGAGATCGCAGCACCACGACAGATCCCAATGGAAAGGCGATGAATCGTCCACACCGTGTGTAATGGAGGCCCCCATTGACGGATCCAGTGAATCCAATGACGGATTTGAGAGAGAGTTGGTCGTTCATGAAGAGTGAGAGAGAGTAGGAAGGGGCATGGAAGGGGAGTGCTTTCAAATCCTGTCCATGGTTCTCCGAGAAAATGGCCGCTCCCAGAAAAGAGGAGTGCAAACTTTTTTTGGAAAAAACCTCAGAAGTGATTTTGAATTTTATAGCTCATTTATGCTAAATATGCATTAGCATTATGGATTACATAGACACATTCATTTGTGTAGAGAAATTATCTCTCACCATTGCAATGAGGGTATTCTCCAAGCGGGTCAAAGTGGCTGCGTTCGCACTTCGCTCTTTCTCAAGCAACTCTTTCGTCTCTTGGACTTGTCTTTGCAATCGATCTATCAACGCTTGAGATGCTTGTGATTCTTCTGCCTTCTCCTCCTGCAAATTTTTGAACTTGTCCCTATGACAAGTAACATCATCTTTGAGCTGCACAACCTCTTCCTGCAGCCTTTTGCATTGACTCTTCTTCGCCTCCAGCTCCGCACGAACAGCTTGCAATGCTTGATTTGTCTCTTTCTGTTCCTCCTCAGCATCAGTTAGTTGTATCCCAAACTCCTCTGCTTGCTTTGCCAATCGTGAATCCATTTCCTTGAGTTGAGTAGATGCATTTTCCAGATGAGTCTTGTACTTTTCAATCTCCCCGTCGTGGAGCTAATAAGAAACACATACATCGAGATAAGCAAGGCAATGTTAGAAGTTGTATTCAGATTCGTAGATTTAACAGCAGATCTGAGGGCACACCTACCTTGGTCAATTCCGCACGAATTGCGTCACGTTCCGACTTGAATTTCGCCATTAGCTTTGGTAGCTCGTTTGCAGCTTTACTCCTAGCCTCATGTGCCCTTCGCTCGCGGGCTTCCGACTCCTTCAATTGTTCTTGTGCGTGTTCAAGGTTGGTTTGCAATATCATTCTTGTCTGCTTCAACTCCATTTGGGCTGCTTCCTTATCCTTCACGTGCTGTTTCTTGGCGTCTGAGAGGCTTAGCTCCAGTCGTTCAATCTTTGACTCATGCTCCACATTTCTTTGTGTTGACTGCTCCAGGTCGTGGCGTGTTTGGGAATGCTCCGCAGTGAGAGAATTGTTGGAATGAGCTAGATCGGATAGTTGAGTTTGGAGATGATTTATTTGGTCATGAAGTTGTTCAAGTCGAGTGTCTTTGCTGCCATCACTAGCAGTCAACAACAATAAATCATGGCGTTGTGTGTCATTCTCAGCTCTCGCCGTGTCGATCGCATGCTGCAGGAGATTGTTCGTCTGTTCCAAATCATTCGCTCGAGATGTGGCGTCCAATAAAGCGACCTTTGTTTGATTCAACTCTATTTGGATGGAAGAATTGGTTTGATTCTCCTTATCCAGAGCAATGCGAAGGGACTCTAATCGCCTAGCATCGAATTCCAATGGAATAGCAAGTGGCGAATTATCTCTGCCGGCAGATGATGCAGAAGTTGCAGATCTTGAGAAGGGCACGCCTGAGATCCTCTCAATGTCTTGCCACATTTTGCACGAGGCAGTTCAGCTAGAGCTAGATAGAGTTAGTGTTTTGCTTGGATGGAGGAGTTCTTACGAATCGGATTCTAAGCTTCCGTAGAACCTACGTAGGAATCAGTACTATACCCCTTCTCCTTGATTTTTGGCTTGCCCCTTCCAACAATCAACAACCCCTCGCGCTCTCAAGAACAAAATGCCCACGCCAATCGATAACGGCTCCTCCATTGACGTCGGCGACTCCAGCATGACAACATCTCCTTCCTCCTCCTCCAATAAGAATAATAACGCCGCAATGGAAGTCACAGCGCATTCCGACTCCGTGCCCTCCCCTCCGCCGGCGACAATGAACAATATCGACGTAACGGCGCATCATCCTCATGACGATGGCGACGTTGCCATGGACGACACCACCAACAATAGCAGCGCACCTTCCACTCAGCCAAATTCTTCCTATAGTGTCAATGATGGTGATGACGTTCAAATGTCCCCCCGTACAGAAGAATCAGTCAACCCGACGGAGAATCCCACGACGATGAATAATGATTTGGAATCATCCTCTGCGCCGCTAGAACAATCTGTCATTCCCGCTTCCAATCCACCCAAAGAGGATGGTGGCGAGAGGAAAGATCCCGAAGAAGTATCATTGGATGACAGTATGGAAGAGGAACATCTCGCTGATGAAGAGATGAACAGTGTCAAACTGGACACATTCTCCTCTTTACCCACAGCAGAACAAAGACGTCGTGATGACAATCATCTAGATGATACATTGGACAAACTGCAGCACTCCATCTCTGAGGCCATTTTGGCATTTAGAAAGGAGGAACAAGGCAATGAAAGTATGGCAAAAGAAGCATGTGGTACCAACAATGATGGCAGTGCCTATGTAAAGTTACGTGACGCGGCAGCGGAAGCGTATCAAACTTTGGTGGAGTATGGCTCATTATTGGATTTGAGCTTGGATATGGCTCCTTTGAACAAGAGACGTTGTGAGAAGCTAGAGAAGATTGGACGGTAAGTTTCTGACATGTGTGTGCAATACAATTGAAGCAGCCACTTCTCTTGTGTCTCACTATTATTTTGATCTACTCTCTCTCTCTCTCTTTCTCAACACTGCAGAGATTTGTGGAAGATCATTCGTACCAATCCCGATCTATTCAATGATGTTATTTCAGATGTCACAACGAATACTTTTGACATTGCTGCTGCTTCTTCAATGATGGAGCAAAAGAGACAACGAGCCATTGCAGGAGGCTACATCAGAACCATTGCCGTACGTTTGATCTTTTTACAGTACATTGATACACGATGCAGCAAGGGATGTCCTCCCACCCTTCACGATCGACGTGATGGCAATAAAGCACAGACTCCCTCTCCAAAAGAATTAGTGTTTGGCCTAAAAGTACTATCGAAAGGTGGACGAGCCATTCTCCAACATGGCAAGACCGCACGAGATTCTCATGATGCACTATCCCTTGCCATCTCTTGCTTCAATGTCTTGAGTGGCATGGCACAAAGTAATGGGGAGGCGGCCAATGAAATGAAGGATGTGTTATTGGATGAAGCATTTGATGTATACTCTGCGTTGCCCAATGCTGCTGCTCTTTTTGAAAAAGAACATCATGCTGACATGTCCACGAACGAAGATGATGCATCTACTCAAGCTGATAATAGTAGTGTGGATTGGCCTACCATCGTACTCAAGCATTTGGACGCTGCCAAAAACTTCATCGATGAGCACTGCAACGAAGCATTGAACGATGAAGGAAAGTCTGCTCTCAAATATGCTGCATTGCAGCGTTTCCTGCCACAGTTGGCAAGGCTTTGCTTGAAGCAGGGGTCACACTTTGCAGAGATTGGTATGAATGAACATGCAATGAAGGCACTCAACATTGATCTGACTGCGACAAACTCTTGCCTTGCCAATATCAAGGAGGAGAAGGGTCGCACTGAAAAGAAGAATGAGGCCCAGATGCTTCAGAATCTTGAAGCGGACATCGTAGTAATATCGATAGAGTCGTTATTTTTGCTTTCAACAGTGCTCCAGTCTTTAGGAGAGAAGCAGGATGCCCTTGGTTGCCTAGATCAAGTGGAGATTTACATGAACGAGAAGCACGAGCGGGACGAAGAACTCCATGGCAATACCATGAGTGATCTTGGAAGTGGCAACGACTTTGTGTTCTCAGAAGATGCGATCGGGCCAGCAAAAGACAAAGCCGACATTAAGAACCGCTCTCAAACTGCTCTCACAAAGAGTCGTCACATTCATTCTCGTGAGAAGGCGATATTGAGTTCTCGTAAGATCCAGCTGCTCAATGATAATCCATCCAAGGAGGATGAGCGCTGCATTGATGATCAGCTAAGCTCCATGGTCGATTTAGTGTCGAAGAAGGAAGAATCTACACTGGTGGAAACGAGCGTCGAAAAGGATGAAATCTTGAAGCTTACTCTTCAGACAATCCGCAGCGTGTACGTGAAACGAAATATGTCTGGGATATACAGAGGTGGCGCCGCACTTGATCCATACCGATTGATGTTTGATAAACTGTCAAAGAGCCATCAGCTCCGACCTTTTGTTGTTCTAGACAAGCTCAGTGCGATATTGAGCATTGCCTTTGGAGTGCGCCGAAGAAAGTTGGAGCATGAATACGAATCCATTGACCAAGAGGCGCTCATCTTGGCAGATCAGTACCTATCATCGTTCAAGCGTGATAATGCACTCACCACAGACACCACATTGTTTGTAGATACAAACAACTCGATGAAGACGGAGTTGTTAAATGTGGCCAAAGAACAGTTCGCATTGGCAGTCTCCCTCTATCATTCGTGGGATGTCTATGAGATATGTGCAAAATGGGCCAGTATGCTCAAGGACATACATGAGACAAGCAAAGTCTCCCCAGAGCATGGAGAAGATCCAATTCTAGCTGAAGTGCTGTCAGTCTTGGCACACTCACTTTCTATGATTGGCAGTCACGCTGAAGGAGTGAAGTGGGCAAGAGAGGCGTACGAGAAGCACAAATGTGTGAACAACTTGGCCACTCTTTTTCACTGTGCTGCCAGGCATGAACATGCAGACACGCTGCTTGAGTTTGACAATGCGCTCAATGAGCTTTCGACATCGGATCACGACGATATCCTTGAGCACTTCCCCCGCTTTTCGAACTCTTGTGTTGAAAACGAAGCAGAGGGAGGTGGCGAATTATTGCTTGGAGTTCAGGAAAGGTGGTTGAATTTGCAGCTTAGATCCAAGAATCTCGGTACGTGCCTTGATAAGAAGACAGTGTGCGAGTCTCCATCAGGTCATAGCGTATTGGATCTCCTCTGCGCATATCTTGAGAACTTTGAGCACGTCAGCTCTTCTCAGAAGGATAGGCAAAAGACTGAGAGCATGTGTGAGTATCTGGGGCACATCGTCGATGGAGTGCTACGTCTGCTACAAGTGTGCCGCGATAGAAAGCAGGAGAAGCTGACCGGCAGGAGGGAAAAGAAGAATACTTCAAAGGAGAACAGTGAGGGAAGCATTGAATTCGATTCAATTTGGAATGATACCGCCACTCAGAAGCTGCTGGGGGATCGGAGCCAATGCGTTTTTGTTTCAGAAGCACTGTGGAACATTGGAAACCAGCTTATGACCGCAAGCGTACTTGACGATGCTACCTACGACTCGAGAGCTCTGGCAGCAGATCTTTTTGCAGCGAGTCACGACTTTATCTTGATGGTAAGGATTCATCTTGAGTGAATTTATCTATTGTTCCTCCAATCTTATCTCACACACTTCTCTTCCAAATTATTGTTTGCGCAGAGTGAGGAGGAAGAGGGAACTCGACTCAGCAAGTTGGATTACGACGTAAAGTATGAGCCGGAGAGGTTTGCTGTTCCCTCTTTCAACGATGCCTCTGCTACTGCCGCATCTGATATTAGCAGTGAATTTAGTGCTCAATGTTTGCTTCTCTCGGCCGCTGTGACTGTTGATTATCTGGAATCATCTGGACGTGACCAAAGCTCAGCAAACAGTTTACTCCGTCGTACTCTGCATCGTCTTGCTCAGTCTCAGCAAGAATTTGAATCGAATTGCAGGAAGAAAGCACAGGTTTCAAAGATGATTGCTCTCCTCACGATGAGGTGCATCCTTGGTCTAGGAGAAGATTCCTTTGCATTTCAAACTTGCAACGATGGACTTTGTGCTACTCTCCTCAAGCTCCACATCAATGATGCGGTAGCTTCTGACGAAGAGTTCCTTATCTTGAAACAGGTGAAGAGTATGTCAGACTCGGCATTACAAAAACGCATGATTCATACGGATAGAGTCCTTACGAAGCTGTGCTCCGATATGCTGCAAAAGTCTGGTGTATTTGTGGTGGGAGGGATTTCATTGGGTGATTTGCAGCGAAAGATGATCCAATCTTCCGTGAGCGTGGAAGAGGCTATTGGAGTCTTCCAAGAAATTGACGACGCCGTGAAGAAGGCCGGGACCGGGAAGGACGGCACTTCTTACTCTGCTGGAGATTTTGCGTGGTTCACAGTAGAGGCTCACAACCGTGGAGTTCAGCTATCCACTGTTGGAGATGAGACACATGCGAAGACATTCCACACGTTCGCGTTGAATTTCGCCGACTTTTCCACCAACGAGGTACGCTGCTACAAGCAGCAGATGATGAATGCTTTTACCAAGTCTGTGCAGAAGCTGGACTTTCCCAAGTCAATGAGCTTTTAGGTTATTGAAGCAAACACACTCTTGTTATATATTTTATGTCTATGTAACCTAAGATAACTTCTATTTCTAGAATAACAGAATCTTGAGCTTAGGAACCAATCGATCTGTCTCAGACAACTCTCGTCCGCTTTCAATATCATCATCTTCACTTGCTACAGGACTTTCCTCATAAGACGTTGACATCGAAAATGTTCTGTAGGATAAACTCCTCTGAGCAGGGATGTGTGTAGAAGGCCCATCAGCAATATCAAAAGCGATCAGCTTCGCTCTTTCACCAACCGCAGTGATTTGCCTGTCAACCTCTTCACAGAACTTCTCAAGAGGCAAGTAAGATTCATCATGTCCAAATGGATCTTCCTAGAGTGGGATGCGATACGCGAGCAGCAAGTGTGAGCAAACCGATAGCAACATATGATGACAAACGATACGAAACAACTCACCATACCCGATCCAACACCAATGATCATCTTCGCAATAGTATAAACAATCAGCACTAAAATAGGATTGTAAAGACCCGCTCCAGGAGCCCATGCTAAACACGCGGCAGTGAGGAAGATAGCGCCCGTTGTGTTCAAGATGTCATCGTAAGCCACCGGCAACCCCACCTAGCAGCTTAGTCTGTGTACCAGCGCCGGCTCCTTGATCCAGAGATGGGCTTGCTGCGCAATACAGATCGAGCTAATAATGATAGTGCCCCATAATACTCTCCCTTCCCACCACCGACTATAACAAATGTTCGTTCTGAACACTAATGATAAGAAGTACATGCCACCTAGCGTCCCGATGGCGGGCTTAGAATCTGATAGAAAGGAAAGCCACTCATTTCCAAACTGGTTCACACCGAATGTTATAACGCTCGTTGCGATTACTACCAGGAAAAGGTCGGCGCCTACTATCATTTCTTTCAGAAACTCGAGTTTGTGACACCACTTCCCTGTTTTACCGTCTTCACCTCTACCGGATGCCTTTGTAGAGTTGGTCGAAGTGTCATTCCTGTCATGATATGGCCCATTTCGAAAAGGTTGTGGCCAATGCTTGTTTTCGTCTCTGCTGCACATCTCTGCATCTATCTGGTAAGTGTATATATACCAAGTTAATCTAATGTAAGTGGAATAGTCAGGTATCGCGATAGCGGTGCCTTGAGTGCCCGGGGTAGACAGCAGAGGGGAAACATCCGAACCGAACTCTATGTGCCAGAAAGGACAGGTAGGAGATCTCATACGTCAGAAAGTGGTTCATTTACGCGAACTCTGAAGTTTAATTCTATTAATGGCTGACCTGTCGGTGCCCATTACAGCAAGAAGATGCCCCTTGTAACTTCACATATTATTTACTCTTTGGAATGGTATGACTTATGTATGGATGCTGTGTGGATGTACAATGCAAGATTAACTTAGTTATTATTATCAAGTTGCTCTGTCCGACGATACGAGAGTTGAGGTGGATTGAGATGAGACTCTGCGAAGATTTTTTGCCTTAGTGAATGAGGTGTGCTGCTACTGCTACATGCAATACAAGCAACAGATGAAAATGCTTTCAGAAGCTGGAGTCGATGTGTCTAGGAGATCCAAGATGGAACAGTGATGGAGCCAAACGCAAACGCACTCATGTGCTATATATTATATGATATGTCTGTGTAACAATATCATATATATAACAGAATTTTTAAAGTACTTCTGGTTGTGTAACAATAATGCTATTATTACCCATGGTTACCCAATTTCATTGGCCAATGCCTTTTCAGTGTGTGTACTACAACATGATTTAAATGACTGGAGGTTTACATATTCTCTTAATTACCCCTTTCAGTCTTCATTTTACTCTTGAGCAAATTGAACCGTCTAGGATCTCCTCGCCTCCTTGGTCCGTTGAAGGCAAACATGAGCTGGTAGTCAGTGTCGGAGAATTGATTTGGATTGCCACGATAATGATTTTCGAGATCCTTCTGGGAGCTTTCCATCAGACTAATGAAGATAGCAGACATCTCGAACGAGTTGGCAGCATCTTCTTCACTCCAAAATGAGTTCTCAAAGCTTGTTGCTCCCTTCAAATCACGATAGAGAACCGAACCCGTTCTGTCCAATGCTTCAATGCCGTTAAGAGTGATCGGCTTCTTTCCTCCAGCCATAATTCGGCAAGTCTGCATGAGATAATGAGGTATGTACTGCTCAAGTGATGAGAATGTGTAGGCAGCTACAGCATTCCCACCAGCTTCACGGATGTTATCGCTGGAAGTAGCTAGGTATTCACCGAGGTTATTCACACACGTTGGAAGCCGAACAGCATCTTCAGCTTGAAGTACGGAGCTCATACAGATTTCAGACATCCTCCTTGCAGTTTGAATCAACATTTCCATGCGACAAAACTTGGCAACACGTAGACCATGGAATCGGATGGTTTTGATGGCACTCTCGAGATCACGGATTGCTTTGATTTTGGAAGACTTCTCCCAGCCACCAGCTCGACTGCGTAGCTGTTCTTCCAGCAAGCTTGCTACCCGAAGCAAACTGTTAGCCAAACACGAGGCCTTCATCAATTCTTCATCGCTACAAAGAGTGGACGTCTCAAATGACATAGGTTCATTAAATTTCGTGAGAACTGCAAGATGTGACAATTCTCGTTCGAAAGAACCCTTTCCATCAGCAGCGCCCAAGGCTGCTCTCCTTGACCGCGTATCATTCTCCGAGGGTGCCAAGGGCAAAATGTTGCCAATCTGAGTTGGTTCGGCTGTCGCCGCAGCATCATCAACATCAAATTCATCATTATAAATGCGCTGAAGCAGGGTGAACGCCTTTCTTCTTTCCATTGATTGACTCAATGGCGTAGGGCTTCCTCTTTGGTCTTCGAGTAGAGAGAAAGCTGCTTTTCCTTGGCATACTTCTCCAACACGCTGCTTCATTCGTGATATAAAGGTCAACATGGCATGCTCCAGCATAGTCACAAGAGACAAATACATTTCACCTCCCGTGGGTAACCGATGCAAAGCCATGAAAATTGGTCGAGTTGAGGTATACAGTGCTTGACAAGCAACAGACATTTCTGCTTCAACTTGAACTGTGTGATGGGGATATCTGGTAAAGACATCGTTGGCGATAGGGTCAAAGGCATCAGGTCGCTCCAAAAAGTGAATAACTGCATTGACCGCCTCGTCTTGCATCTCTGGAAGAAGCGTTCGTTGAATGATGTTATCCATATAAATCAAAGCACCCTCCTCGACAGGACTATTGTACATGGGTGCACTTGTGTCTTCGCCACTGCACATGGCGAGTTCACGCCTGCCTTCAGAAATCTCGTGGCTCCATCGGGAAATACTTCTTCGAAAGGTGAGAGCATGTCTCACTTCTGGGTCAGTATTGGTCCTCGGGAATAGCACCTCTGAAACAAATTGGCCCGATGGTAATTCGACAATGTTGGCTCTTGATACTTTCTTCCAACTGACGCCTTCTTCTGGGTTTCCTCCGTGGATACCCAACGAGAAGATTCCGCGCTCCACATCCAACTGTGATTGATCCATGCTCATGTTATGCCTTCGAGAGTTTCGCTTGTCTTTTGGCTTATCGGATTCAGCAATACATGCGCTAATGAAGCCCTTTATTTCACGCTGCATGGCAGTTTCTGCATTGACCAACAGAGAGTGTAATGCCGATGCAGGCACGGGATAGGACGGACACATCTGCTTCAAGATTGGATCAGAACACTGATGGAAAGCAAAGGAATAAGGTTAGACTTTCCACCACTAACTGAACAGAAAGAGAAATACATAAATTGGAGGAACTCACAATCTTGTGCCTCAAAATCTGAGCCAAGTGCAGATATCTCGTCATAATACCCCCAAATGCCTTGAGCAAATTATTCAAATGAAACCGAAACACCTTCATATTATCACCCTCCTCATC
>Ga0075467_10001954_pt1 | contig 16604 bp, 18 predicted proteins | sample DEB08_DNA_9_FD_75067 | JGI IMG/M metagenome (GOLD analysis project Ga0075467, IMG submission 75067) | Aqueous microbial communities from the Delaware River and Bay under freshwater to marine salinity gradient to study organic matter... | ecosystem: Environmental > Aquatic > Marine > Coastal ... | reverse complement strand
ATTTGAAATTATTTTCAACTCTTTTAATACTAAAATCAATGATTATCAAAAATAATTAGTCGTTTGCTTTTTGGATTGATATTTATATTAAACAAAAAGAAATGGAAATAGACTATCAATTAAAAGAACACCTAAAACGAGTATCAACATTTGCATCATTCAAACTTAATTTACTAAAAGATGATATCAGCAAATCAGAAAGATTTGATATCAGTGATTTCAAGGTGAAGTACTTACTTCTAGAATTAACAGATTTCAAAGATTCACATTTAGTACAAGAATTATTAGCACTGGGTGATAAGATTATTGATTTAAAAAATAAGTAATGACAATAGAACCCCAAATGAAACCAATCAACCTACAAGAATATTACCCACTGATTTATAAAATCGTGAATAAATTTGATTCACAATATCATGCTGAACTATTCAATGAATGTTATATACAACTGGATACACTTTTAAGACGTTTTAACGCATCATTAGGAAAGTTTGAAACATATGCATACCAGCGTTTATATTATTGTTGTGTTGACTTCATAGAAGCTAATAATTTTAATCATGAATCATTTGATGAAATCATTTCAAATGAAGATGGTGAAGAAACTAGAAAGATTGAATTATTAGAATCTAGTTATGATTTAGAATTAGAATTCATCAGAAGGGATTTCTTCAACCATAAGCAAAGAACATTAACTGATGTTGAAGTTTTCATTCAGAAAAAATACTTCATAGATAAATTACCAGTAAAAGATATTCAACGCATTTATTACCCATTTCATTTGATTAAATCAAATGATACCATATACCAAATCTTAAAAAAATAATGACAATATATAATTTAATAAATGACCCAACACATTTAGCTATAATTCTACAATTAATAAGAAATGGTATTTTAAAAGATACTACCATATTACAACATAGATTGATATATAGCAGATTCTACCAAATAGAAGGTAGTAAGGGTGAAAGATATTCACAGTTAGGTGAAGAATACAATCAGCACCCAAACAGCATACAAAGAATAATATTAAAATTAAATAAACCAGCAAGATGATTACAATAGAATCTTTAAGACCAACAATATATTCAGTTACAGTTAAACTGCATGGTATCAGGTTATTTAATAATGATTTACAACAAGCTGATGTAATAAAATGGGATTTGTTATTTAACTTCAGTGATATAAAAGAAGTACTGGTAGGTACAGATATAGAATTTACCAGTGATAAAAGGACTTATAAAGAATGCACAATCTTCAATGCAGATATCATGATTCAATTCAACACTACAGATAAAAGAAAACATGATGAAATATTAGCAGTGGTACAAAAGTACTTAGCTAATGAATTTGTAATTCCTCTAGATTAAAATTCAATTATGAAAAAACAAACCAAAAACAATGTAATCAGATTAACAGATAAAGAAATTAATATACTTAATCAGCTTAGAGATTACCAAACCACAACAACTTCACAAGAACAAGTAGCATATCAACCAAAAAAAAAGAAACCAATATTATATAACAAGAACAAATCAAGGGTGTTAATCGTTGGGGATTTACATGCACCATTTGATTTAGATGAATATTTACAGCACTGCATTAACATGTATAAAGAATTCCAATGTAATGCTGTAGTGTTCATTGGTGATATTATTGATAATCATTATTCAAGTTATCATGAATCAAACCCAGATGGTATATCTGCTGGTGATGAATTAGATATAGCAATAGACAGAATACATAGATATTATAAAGCATTCCCAGATGCTACTGTTATAATTGGGAATCATGACAGAATGAGTTATAGAAAAGCATTCAGTGGTGGTATATCTAAGAAGTGGGTGAAAGATTATTCTGAAGTACTAGGTACACCCAGATGGGATTTTAAAGTAGAACACATTATTGATGATGTAATCTATGTTCATGGTGAAGGTGGTACAGCTAGAACTAGAATCAAATCAGAACACCAATCAATTGTACAAGGTCATTTACATACACAAGCATATATTGAATGGTTATTCAATTCTAAGAATAGGGTATTCGGTATGCAAGTGGGTACAGGTATTGATTTTGAATCTTATGCATTTGCATATGCTAAAGCTGGAAAGAAACCAGCAGTATCATGTGGTGTTGTTCTAAATGGTGAACAACCATTTCTACTACCTATGATGCTATAAAACACTTTCAAAACATCATTCATTACAAATGCAACATTTTCATGTTGCATTTTCTGCTTTTACCCCTAATACTGGTGATATAGTAATATATGAAGGCTACAATTTATGTTAACGGTGTAATTGGTGATGATACTAATTTATTAGATGTTATTAGACAATTCAAATCATTTTCAAACCCTACAGAAGTAGAAGTAATCATCAACAGTGTTGGTGGTTCAGTTGATTCTGGTATGAGCATCTTTAATTATTTAAGAAACTTAAATATTCCAGTAACCACTATAGCTAAACAAGCTTATTCAATTGCAGCTTCAATTTTCATGGCTGGTGATAATAGGATTGTAGAAGCTGGTTCAGATAGAATCATGATTCACTTTCCATGGGCATCTGTTGCTGGTGGTTCAGAAGAATTAGAAATGGTAGCTAAAGAATTAAAAGCTATTGAAAAGGACTTCATACAATTTTATTCAAACTACACATCAATAGATGAAAATGCTATTAAAGACTTGCTACAGAATGAAACATTCTTATCAGGTGATGAAGCATTCACTTTAGGATTAGCAACTATGGTACAAGTACCATTAGCAGCTGTAGCATATTATAATAAAGAAAACGAAAATAAAATGACAAAAACACAAAAATTTTTAAAAGCCATGGCTGATTTCTTCAAGGAATCAGAATTGAATGCTTTACTAATTCAAGATGCAAATGGGGTTGAAATCAACTTTCCAGATGTAGCTGAAGGTGATGAACCACAAGTTGGTGATAAAGCAGAAATTGATGGTCAACCAGCTACTGGTGAAGTTGTAATGCCAGATGGTACTACAATGGTTTTTGATGGTGGTGCATTAACAGAAGTTAAGCCATCAGAAGAAACTGAAGAAGCACCAGTTGAAGATACTGTTGAAGAAGAAGCTTCAGCTGAAGCTGTTGAAGAATCTACAGAAGAATTAGTAGAAAATACTACAGAAGAATTAGTAGAAGATTCAACAGAAGAATTAGATGTAGAAGCATTCATCAAGATGATTGAAGAATCAATTACAGCTAGAGTTTCTGAAAATATTAAATCAGAAAACAAAGAATTAAAAGCTGAAATATTAGCTATGAAAAAGCTAGTAGGTTCAGAACAAATAGCTGTTCAAGTTGCAGAAACTAAAACGAACACAAATAATAATAATGATTTGCCTAAATCAGTGCAAATATTATCAACACTAAGAAAAAACAAATAAAAACATGGCATTAGATGTAAGCACAATCACAGGATATGTGGATGAAAACAAAAATGAATTAATAGCTGCAACTGTAGCTGGTGCAACAAGTGCACAATTATTAAACCTTCAAACTGGATATAAATCTAGTGGAACAATAAACGTATTAGATACTGATGTTGTATTACAAGCAGATTCATGTGGTAGAACACCATCTGGAACTACTTCAGTAACACAAAGAATTTTATCAGTAGGTGAAATCAAAGTAGAAGAAGATTTATGTGTTAAGGTATTAAACAAAACATATTTACAACATGCTGTAAAAGCTGGTTCTAAAGATGATGTATTACCATTTGAAGCTGATTATACTTCATTGAAAGCAGAAAAAATTGCAAATGCAATGGAAACTGCTATATGGCAAGGTGATACTGGTTCTGGAACTGTAAACTTAAAAAGATTTGATGGTTTCTTAAAAATCATTGATGCTGAAGGTTCTGTTATAGATGGTAACACTGGTGCATTAACTGCAATCACTTCAACAAATATAGAAGCTGCTGTAGATGGTGTTTATGATGCTATTCCAGCTGAATTATTATCAAAAGATGATACTGCTATCTTCATGGGTCATGATACATTCAGACTTTATTCAAGAGCAGTAAGAAATGCTAATTATTTCCATATAGCACCAGAAGCTGGTATTACTTCAATGAATGTAGCTGGTACAAACGTAAAAATTTACGCTGTAGAAGGTCTTAATGGAACTTCAAGAATTATTGCTGGTAGAACTTCTGGTTTTATTGTAGGTGTAGATTTAGAGAATGAAGAAGAAACATTTGATATGTGGTATTCAATGGATGATAAGGTTGTGAAATTTGATGCAGCTTTTAAAATGGGTGTTCAAGTAGCATTTCCAAGTGAAATTGTAGAATTCACATTAGCATAATCTACAAACAATTAAACAATAATAATTGGGGGTGATTATTCACCCCCATATAAAAATAAAAACAATAAAAAAACATGGCAACTTGCAATAAAAAAATAACCGATGATATGCTATTTGACTGTTCAGCTAGTGGTAAAGCTGGGGTTGATTCTGGTTTTGCAGTTATTATTAATTCTGAAGATTTAGATTTAACTGGTACAACTGTATCAGCATCAACTATTTCAGATTTAATTTTAAATTCTGGAACGACTGGTTATAAATTGGAATTCTATAAGCAACTAATTAATGCTAATGGTTCATATTCACCAAATGCTGAGGCAGTTGATGGTTTTATCCATACAGTAAATTTAAGAATGAGTACACCATGTGCTGAATCAGCTAATCGAGCAACCGAGATAAAGAACGGTAGGTTTATAGTTATTATAGAAACTACTTACAAAGGAGTTAATAACGGTGATGCATTTCGTGTTCTAGGTTTTGAAAATGGCTTAGAATTATCTGAAATGCAGACAAGTACAAATGAAAATGCTAGTAATATCACATTTTCATTAACGACTAGAGAAGGAAATTATGAACAATATATTCATCACATTTTCAATGAAACAAATTATGCTACTTCTAAAGCAGCATTTGATAGTTTGTTTGCTAATCCATAAGAATTAGATAAACATCACAGTAATTATCAGGTAGATAAGGGTAATACCTTTTCTACCTTTTAAAGATTAATATAAAAAAGGTATGAAAAACTTTCAATTTAAAAGTCCAAAAATAATGTATAGAGTAGCTAAAGGTTCATCTGAATTAATTAGCAATGATAGAATGACTGATGAAAAAGCTATTACATTTTTAAAAGCTAATCCAGCTAGAATAGACCTATTTAGAGTTTACCCAGATAACTGGAAAGAAATGTTAGAAGATTCAACTACTGAAGCTGAATTTGCAATAGACCCAACACCAGAAAAAAAAAAGGTTGTGGGTGCAAAGGCTGATTTAAAGAAGTTAAAACTTAAAGATTTAAAAGAACAATACCCAGATATAAAAGTTGATTTCGGACAATCGAAAAAAGACTTCATTCAAAAGATACTTAACCAATAAATGAGATTATCATATTCAAATATAAAAGCTAGTATTCTATCAGTTAAAAAAGATAAACGTACAGATGTATTTCATTTTGGTATTGATAACCTATTTCCACAATTAGTTGAAGAACTTATTAATCAATCAGTGACTTCAAAAACTTGTGTTGATAAAGTTGCTAAAGCTATGTATGGTAAATCATTTGGTGATATTGGTAAAATCAGTATCAATGCTGATGGTCAATCATTAAATGAGGTACTAAGAATTGCATCTAGAGAATATGCAAAACACAGTAATGTGTTCATACATATTGGGTACAATGGTGAACTAAAAGTTAATAGTATTAAAGTAATACCAGTAGCACAAGTTAGAGTTGGTAAAAATGATGATAATGGTTATTCTGGTAAGTACATTATTTATAATAATTGGGATAAAACACAAGGTAGATTTGATGCTAAGAATTTCAAATATATTGATAGATATAACCCATTAAAGAATGTAATAGAATCACAAATAGAAGCTGCTGGTTCAATCATAAAATATAAAGGGCAATTACTTCACATACAGAAAGATTCTAATAGCATATACAGCTTATCAGATTTGAACCCAGTTCTATCTGAAGCATTATTAGAAAAGAATTCACAAACATTCAGAAGTAGAGGTGCTGAAAAAGGATTTTTGAACACCAAATTAATGACAGTTCAACCATTTTCATCAGATGATGAAAGAAGTGATTTCAAAAATACTTTAGAAAATCTTCAAGGTGCTGATAATGCTGGTAATGTATTACTACTTGAAGCTAGTCAAGCTTCAGATGATTTAGCATCACAAGTTAAGTTAGATGATTTATCATCAAAATACAATGATAAACTATTTGAATATTCAGATGCACAAGCTGAAAAGAATATAACAAAAGCATTTGGTGTACCAATGGTATTGATTGATACAACCAATGATGGGTTATTTGGTAATAGTGGTGAAATGCTACTAGAAGCTAAGAAACAATTATGGGAATCTAGAGAAGAAGAAAGAGATATGATAGAAGAAGTATTTGTGAAGCTTATGAATAATTTCAAAACACCAATAACACAAGATTTAACAATCATTTCACCATTTAATACTGAACCAACAAATGACAATTAAATTATTAACAGCTGAAGAATTTAGCAACTATAGAAATATATCTAAAAAACAAGATACATCTAAGATAGATGAAAGTATTAAAGAAGCACAATCAGTTGATTTATTTGATGTTTTGGGTTCTTTCCTATTTGATGTTATAACTAATAAAGATAATGTAGTATATGCTGATTTAATGACTGGTTCAACATTCACATGTGATGGTGAATCTTACATTCAAGAAGGTATAAAATCAGTATTAGCTGATTACACATATTCAAGATACTTATATAAGATAAACACCAATCATACACCATTTGGTTTACAGCAAAAATTCACTAATAATTCACAACCAGTAGAAAGAAACATTCTAAAGGATATGCAGAAGCAAACATTAGTTGATGCTAATATCAAATTCAGAATGATTGACAAATATTTAAGAGAAAATCAAACCACATTCAGTAGATACTGTACAGGTAATGATTCAACTATAACCAGCTTTTCACAGAAATTTTCAATTCTGTAATCAGCACAATAAGATAAAAATGAAGTAAAAAAAACAATTAAACAATGGCAATAAATGCAACAGATATTAGTGTAGCAGCTAATGGTGACATCAGATGGACTGGTGGCGCAACCCCAAATTATACGGTACTAGAATTACACAGATGGTTACAAGCTTTAGCAGATGATGAATCTTCAGCTGGTGATGATTTTGTAGATATTTCTAGATTAACACCTTCTGAAAGAAGTACAGATAACATTATTACATTATTAGGTACATATAACATTGATGATACAGTTGCACAACATTTATATGCTGGTTCAGTATCACAAAATGGTGGTAATGATTTATATTCTGGTTTAAGGGTGTTAGGTGCTGTTAACAACACTTTAACACAATTAGAAATTGTACAAAACAACACAATATTCACTGAATTCTGGGGTGACCAATCAACAGGTGGTTATAATGGTGATGCAGTATCAGGTATTTTAATGCGTGTAATGATTAAATCAAGAAGTGGTGGTACTGATATTGATGGTAAAAGAATTAGAGTACAAGCACGTCATTGGGGTGATACATATGATTTCTTCAACGTGACATTAGGACAAGGTGAAGCAGTAGCAGCGATTGGTACAACACCAGATGCACAAAATACAACTGCACAATCAGGTGTAACTGCATATTCACATGTGACTAATACAGAAGGATATCAAACAATTGATTTAAATAACGGTAATGGAGCACAACCATACTATTCTAAATGGACATTTGGAGCAGATACAGCTGGTGATGGGTTAAAATCTATCTGGGAATACACAAAAGATTTGACTGGTAATGGTACTGGTAAAACAATTCATGGTATAAACGGTGAATTATTTTTAGGGGTAACCCATTCATATACATATAATACTGAAACTGGTAATTCATTCATTGAAGATGATATAATTACATGGGGTGCTGGTGCAACTGCTGGTACTGGGTTATTATTAGCATTAAACGATGCTGGTACAACTGGTGATGTATATTTTCAACTATTAACTGGTGTAGCACCAACAAATGGTTTAACAATTAATAATGAAGCTGCTGATGGTACACATGATACTGTAGCAGTAACTTCTAGAACTGTACCAAAAATATTTGGTGGTTCATTCACAGGTACATGGATTGGTGCATTCGGTTTTGGTATTGATTCTGGTGATTTAACTGCTGCTGATACTATTCAAGATTTAGCTGGTGTTACTCAAACACCACCAAACAATGTAGTATTTACAGTATCTGGTTTAGTATCTGCTGAAGATAGGGTTCTAGTAGCACCGAGAAGTGCTGGTATTTTACAATTAGACCAAATGGCATCAACAACAGTAGTTTCTGGTGCATCAACTATTGTAATGCAAAGTGCAATTCCAATTGATACACCAGCTTCTGGTACTATCAGGGTATTAGGTGATGGTGGTGTTTATGATAGAATACCATATGATTCATATGCTGGTTCTACATTCACATTAACAACTTTTGCACCAGATGATGTGACTAATGGAGCAAATGCATTTGTATCATACATTGATAAAGATGCAGCAGCAGCTGCTGAATCATTCACAACAATTTTTAATGCATCTAGGGATTTATTTGTAAGGGTAAGAGATGGTAAAGCATCACCAATCAAAACATTTGAATCACAAGCTGTATTATCAAATACTGGTGGTTCAACTGTAGCATCAAGAATTACAGACGAATAAAAAAATTCAATAATAACAATACTATAAGGGTTTATGGGGGTAAAACCTCATAAACCTATAATTACATCAAACAACTATTTTAAATGGCAGTAGCTATAAATACATCTGGAACATATAAGGTTGTAAGGGTCAATAATGCTGATTCTATTACTGGCTGGGCACTTATAAAAATAGAAGGTGCTGGTGGTACACCATCAGTATTTGCTTCAGTTGGTACTATTGATTTAGTTAAAGAAGGTACTGATGCAGTAGCATCAGTTGTAAATAAGCAAAGGGTTTACGTTTATCATACTACAGCAGCTGGTTTTGATTTTACAGCTTCTGGTTCTGGTGCTGGTTCAACTAAAGTACCTTCTGGTATATCTTATATATGGGCTGCATTTTTAGCTGCTGGTTCTGCATTAACAAAAGCTAATGGTGGTTTACAAATAGCACTAAGTGATGGTACTAATACATCATATTGGAATGTTGCTGGTAGTGACACATATTCTGGTGGTTTTATTAAATGGGCAATCTTAACATCAGTAACACCTAGTGAAACAAGTGGTACAGCTGCTGATTTAGGTGATATAACTAGAGTTGGTTTTGTATGTGATGTTGGTGGTACTACTACAAGGTTTGATAATATGGTTATTGATGCAATGGAAGTTGGTAATGGATTAACTTTTATAGGTACTACAACTAGCAATAAAATGTTCTTAGAATCACAAGCACAAGATGATGCTACAAAGATTGGTATTCTAAGTTTAGCCAATGGTATTATATTTTCACAAGGTAGTGTATTGTTCAGTGGTACAGATATGACATCTAATGGTGAAACACTTGTATTTACAGATACAATTGGTGATACATACACTTATAATTTTGATGTAACTGGTACAATAACTATGACAAATTCAATTGTTAATGGTTCTGGTAATGTTAATTATGATTTTAATACTTCTGGTGCAACTGCATTCACTATGAATGGTGGTTCATTAGGTGGTTTTAATTCATTATCTACTGGTTCTGGTCAAACTATGAACGGTATTGTATTTCAATCTGGTGGTGGTTCAACAATACCTAATACCATTTCTAATAGTTCTTTTAATCTATGTGGGTTAATTACACTTACAGGTACTTTAGATGGTTGTACTATAAATAGTAGTACATCATCTTCATCAGTTATTACAGCTGATTTAGAAGATATATCAAATTGTACATTTATTTCAGATGGTTCAAATCATGCTGTAGAATTAACTTCTATTGGTGGTGGTACTATGAACTGGGATAATACACTAACTAGTTATGTTGCTGCACCAGCAACAGGTGCAACTGGTAATGAAGCTATATATGTAAATGTTGGTTCTGGTACACTAACTATAAATGTATTAGCTGGTGCAACAACACCATCAATTAGAACTGCTGGTGCATCTGTAAATGTGGTATCTGGACTGGTGACAACCAAAGTAATTGTAAAAGATACTGCTGGTGCTGTAATACAAAATGCTAGGGTTTATTTAACAACATTAAGTGGTGGTACACTACCAGCTGATACTGTAATATTTAATAGTTTAACTGATGTTAATGGTGAAGTATCTGATACCCGTTCATTTGCTACAGACCAACCAGTTGATGGTTGGGTAAGAAAATCAACAATATCACCATTATATAAAACATCTAATCTAGTTGGGATAATAGATAGTGGTGCTGGATTAACTATCAATGTACAAATGATTGATGATGAATAAAGAAACTGAAGAAAGTATAGAATCAACTAGACATAATTATGCAGCATTAAAGCAGCTACATAGAATTGCAAATAATGAAAATGATAGATTAAATGATGATAATAATGCTTTAAAACAAGAAGTTAAAACATTAAAAGAAATTATAAATGCACAAACTAAACAGTTAACTGTATTTCAACAAATGGTAACTGAAGCATATACTACTTCTAATACTATTAAAACACAATATATAAACCAAATTCAATTATTACAAAGTGAATTAGATAGATTAAAAAATAATGATTAATGGCTATTACTATAGATTGGCAAAGCAAAATAATAAACGTACCAAAAGCAGATTTAACTTTAATTCAATCTACACCAGTAGAGATTAGAGAATTAAATCTTAACTCTTTTAGATTAACATTAAAAGATTTAGAAGATGATGAAGCTGGTATGGTTCATTTAGATACACATTCACATAATACTGAAGTATTACTAGGTGGTATTGTATATGCTAGGGTAATTGAAATTATCAATGGTTATACCATAACATTTGAAGATGGTCAATATTCTATAAATCTAGTTGGTGCTAATAGTAATGTTGGTGATGTTGTTAATCCTAATCAAGTATCAATTCGTTCAGCTAATTCAGCTGGGTTAATATCAAATTCTGCAATAGAATTTAGTTCATTTTCTGATGCAGTGACCATTGATAAAGATAATGTAACTGGGTATTCAACTGATGGTACAATATTCCCTACTGGAACTAGACAAACACCAGTAGATAACTTACCAGATTTACATTTAATAGCATCAACAAGGGGTTTAAATAGGATAAAAATCATTGGGAATATAATGTTAAGTAATGAAGCTGATTGGAATAGATTTGAATTTATAGGTGAATCAGCAACCAAAACATTAATTACTATTAATCCAGAAGCTACAGTAAGCAATTGTGAATTCTATGATGCAATTGTTACTGGTACATTAGATGGTAATTCACATATAGAAAGATGTGTTATTACAAATTTAAATGTAATTGATGGTTTTGTATTTCAATGTGCAATAGGTAATACAATCACATTAGCACCAAATGTTATAGCTAATATATTTAGTTGCTTCTCTACAGTACCAGGTGTTGAAACACCAGAAATTAATTTAGGTGGTTCAGGTGTTCTAGCAGTAAGAGATTATAACGGTGGTATGTTATTATCTAACTATGGTGGTTCTGGTTCACATAGTATTGATTTATCATCTGGGCAAGTAAAATTAGCATCAAGTATATCTGGTGGTACATTCGTTTTTAGGGGTGTTGGTAAATTAATAGAAGAAGATACAGGTAACCCAATATCATCTGGTATATGGAATAGTGGAGTTACTATAGTAAATGAACTATTAAATTCAGCTTCAATAAATACAATACTTGATTATGCTAATGCTGATGAAGTAAAAGAAGCTGATGGTACATTAACTAAATATAAATCTGGTACTAATGAAGTATTGGGTGATGCAAAAACCATTATAGAAAATTGCGATACTGGTGAAGCTAGTATAATCAAAAAAGTATAATGAGTTGGAATATATCAAGGTGGTTAGGTAAATGTGGTTGCAATATTTCAATTACACTATCAAGATGTATTAGATGTATTGATGATACTGTAGAAATAGAACTAATAGTTGGTGATTCACCTATTACCCTATCATACACATTTGAAAGCCTTTTAACGCCACTTTTAAGTACTAATAGTACAGTAAGTATAAAAGGTGATAATGATTCATTAATCACTATTGATTTAAGCTTAGATAGTGATGTATTAACTGAAGAAATGAAAGCTTCATTAATACAAATAATAACTACCAGTATTGGTAATATAACAATAGAAAATAATAATGATTCAACTATAACAGAACAACTAATAATAGAATCATTAATAGAAGAATTAAAAAATAATATAAGTAATCAAACTAATGATATTCAAACACAAACCAACATTGAAATCAATAGTGATAATAATTCAAACATAATTTAAAATGGGTAAAATATATAAAGGTCAAACTAAACTAAATCTACAAGTAACTGTAGGTACAGATATTACTGGTGGTAATGCAGTAATTAGATATGTAAAACCAGATGGTAATAAAGGTGAATTTTCAGCTTCAATACTATCTGCAACAACTGGTATAATAACATATGTACCAACTGATTCAACTGATTTAGATGTTGTAGGTACATGGGTATTCTGGGGTTATGTGACCTTCAGTGATTCTAGGGTTGCAGCTGGTGAACCATTTGAATTAATAATACATCAAGAAGGTACATAATGTATAAAATAATGATAGAAAATATAAAAGAAATATTACCATACCTAGGTACACTAGCTATTGCTATTACTGCATGGTATAAAGATTATATACTAATCAGATTAGGTATTAAGAAAAATAAAGTAGAATTAGAAGCTTCTGATATAGAAAATGTGAAAGCTAATCTAAGTATTTATAAAGATTTAATAGATGATATAGATTCAAGATATAAGCAAAGATTAGATGATATTGAAATCTCTTTTTCAAATACAATTGCAAAATTAAAAGGTGATATAGAATCACTACAAAGATTAAATGATGATTTATCAAAAATCATAACAAAACAACGTGCTAAAATTAAGTACTATCAAGATAAATATGGTTTAGATTAATCTAAATCAAGTACCCCAAATATTCCAAATAAATGGCAATAATTATTACATCAGCAGATACTGGTTATTTTATATATAATGATGTATCATATGCTAGAATATATCAACCACTGGTACAAGGTGAACTAGGTGTTGGTGTATATAATGTTAATGATGTTAAGCAACAATTGATTAATAGTAATCATTTCAGTGCATATACAATCAATAGTTTAACATATACATCACAAACTGAAACTATTAAAGCACTTCTAGATGTTGTATATCAAGCACCAGAACAAGTTATTAATAATACCCAGATTTCAAATTGGAATGGTGCATACAATGATACAATTACTAGTGCAACCATAACTGGGTCAACTTCAAAAACCTTAACATTAAATCAACAAGATGGTGGTACAATTACTGCAAACTTTACTGATGTATCTGGTACAGGTGATAATGATTATGTTGATTCAGCTTCATTTAATACTGGTAATGGTTTATTAACCTTAACAATGTTATCTGGTTCAACTGTAGAAGTTGATTTAGATGGTAGATACTTAGAATCTGGTGATAACATATCAGAACTAACTAATGATGTTGGATATATAACAGGGTTTACAGATACTAATACAAATGATAATGATTATACAACTGGTGCAACCTTCAACACTAGTACAGGTATATTAGAATTTTCTAGATTATCTGGTGGTACATTTAATGTTGATTTAGATGATAGATATTCATTAACTGGTCATACTCATGTTATAACAGATATAACTGATTTTACAGATAATAGTTCAAACTGGAATACTGCATATGGTTGGGGTGACCATTCAACTGAAGGTTATGAATTACAAAGTAATAAAGGTATTGCAAATGGTTATGCACCATTAGATTCTTCAACACTAATACCAGCAGCATATTTACCAGCAGTAGTTATTACTGAAACATTTGTTGTAACTGGTGAAACTGAACAACTAGCGTTATCAGCACAAACTGGTGATGTTGCTGTAAGAACTGATGAAAATAAATCATACATACTTCAAGGTACAGACCCATCAATATTGGGTGATTGGCAAGAATTATTATCACCAACTGATGCAGTATCTTCTGTAAATGGTTTATCTGGTGCAGTTACCCTTAATTTAGGTTTTACTTCTGGTGATTTAAGTATCACTGGTGGTAATACAGTTGATTTAGATACTAGATATTCTTTATTAGGTCATACACATGCAACTGATAATACTGATGATTATGTAGATACAATGAGTTTCAATACTGGTACAGGTGTATTAACTTTGAATATGTTATCTGGTGATACAGTTACAGAAGATTTAGATGGTAGATATTCATTAACTGGTCATACACATACATTTGCAGAAATAACATCAAAACCAACTACAATAGCTGGTTATGGTATTACTGATTATAATAGTTTATGGGATACTAGACTAGGTACAAAATCAACAACTGATTTATCAGAAGGTACAAATCTATATTATACTGATGGTAGAGTATCAACACTTGTAGATAAAGCTTTTATTGATGCATTAAATGTTGATGCTGATACTTTAGATACTATTAATTCAACACAATTCTTAAGAAGTGATGTAGCAGATAATAAAACATCAGGTAATCTTATTATGAATGATGGGATATCTTTAGCATTTGGTACATCTACTACTACTAGTAGATTTGCAGCATCAGCTGGTGATACCTATTGGGTAATAGAAACTGGTGATGTAATTATTAGAGATAATGCAACACCTAGATTTACACTAGGCAGAACTACTGGTGATTTAACATTAGAAACTGGTGTATTAAACGTTGATGGTATTGGTGATAGTTATTTCATGGGTAATGTTGGTATTGGTACAGCTGCACCAGCTTACCCATTAGATGTTACTGGTGATATTAGAGCAACATCATTTATAAAATCTGGTGGTACAGCTTCACAATTTCTTAAAGCTGATGGTTCAATTGATTCTAATACTTATTTAACAGGTTATACAGATACCAATACAAATGATAATGATTATACAACTGGTGCAACATTCAATACTGGTAATGGTGAATTAACTTTGAATAGATTATCAGGTGGTACAGTAGTGGTTGATTTAGATGGTAGATATTTAACATCAGAAACTGATTCACAAACACTTTCATGGAATGGTGCAACTAATGATTTATCAATATCAAATGGTAATACTGTTGAATTAACTGGGTTTTCAGAATCAAATCATACACATGCAATCACTGGTTTAACAGAAGGTTATAATGAAGAAGGTACTAGAAGTGGTACTGATTTAAAAGTATATATAGGTGATTATGATGATAGTGGTAATGGTACTAGAATTGAAGTAGATGATTTTGCTAGAAATATCATAATCAATGATTCATATTTAAAATTTTATACTGATACAAAAGGTATTGCATTTGAAACCATAACTGGTGGTCATTTAGGGTTCTTAAACCCAACTGGGTTATCTGGTACAAAGAATTGGTATTTACCATCAAATGATGGTAATCTAACAGTAACAGTTAATGGTGTAAATACACCAAGTACTGGTAGTGTAGTTATTGATGCTGATGATATTTCAGATGCTGCAACTACAAATAAATTTGTGACTGCAACTAACATTTCAAATTGGAATACTGCATATGGTTGGGGTGACCATTCAATAGAAGGTTATTTAACAGGTTATACAGATACCAATAATAATGATTATGTTAATTCAGCATCATTTAATAGTGGTAATGGAATACTAACTCTAAATAGATTATCTGGTGGTACAGTAACTGTAGATTTAGATGGTAGATATTTAGAAAGTTATACAGAAACATCACATGCTGATGTTGTAGTTGATGGTGATTTTTCATCTAATGGATTATTAAAAAGAACTTCAGCTGGTGTATATACTTCAATTACTGATAGTAGTTCAAACTGGAATACTGCATATAACGATAAAATTAATTCAGCATCATTCAACACTGGTAATGGTATTATAACATTAACCCAACAAGATGCTGGTACAGTAACAGTTGATATTGATGGTAGATATTCTACAACAGATACACAATTAACTGATGAACAAGTACAAGATAAAGTTGGTGCTATGTTTATTGGTAATACAGAAACATTAATCACAGCAACATATCAAGATGCTGATGGTACAATAGATTTAGTAGTTAATAATGATTTATCACAATATGATAATGGTACATCTGGATTCTTAGATTTAACTGATTTATCTGGGTATCTACTAAATACAACAGACACATTAACAGGTGTATTAACAGTTACTAGTGATATAGAAACTGGTGGTGATGTAAAATTAAATAGTAATAATAGGATAATACTTGATGGTGGAGCAGATGAATTTGCATTTATAGTAAATGATTTAGCTAACACTTACGGTAAAGGTGCATCAGAAATAATAATTTCATCT
>Ga0075467_10001951_pt1 | contig 16624 bp, 13 predicted proteins | sample DEB08_DNA_9_FD_75067 | JGI IMG/M metagenome (GOLD analysis project Ga0075467, IMG submission 75067) | Aqueous microbial communities from the Delaware River and Bay under freshwater to marine salinity gradient to study organic matter... | ecosystem: Environmental > Aquatic > Marine > Coastal ... | reverse complement strand
TCTCGCGGCGAAGACCTGATGACCGACCGCTTTCCCGAACTGGCCCAACTGGTCGATTTTCTGCCCGATGGCACCGTCATCGACGGCGAGGTTCTGGCCTTTGCCGATGACAGACCGCTGTCCTTCGCCCGCCTGCAACCCCGGATCGGGCGCAAGACGGTGCCCCGAAAATTGCTGGCCGAGGCGCCCGTCATCTTGATGGCCTATGACCTGCTGGAATGGGGCGGGCAAGACATGCGCCCGCGTCCGCTGTCGGAACGCCGCGCCCAACTGGCCGATGCCATCGCCGCCCTACCGCCCGATCTGCCACTGCGCCTGTCACCCGCCGTGCCCGCATCCGGCTGGTCCGATCTGGCCGCTGCCCGCGACCAAAGCCGCGATATCGGGGCCGAGGGGCTGATGCTCAAGCGCCTCGGCGCGCCGTATCTCGCGGGCCGCAAGAAAGGCGACTGGTGGAAATGGAAGGTCGATCCGCTGACCATCGACGCGGTCTTGATCTATGCGCAGGCCGGCGCGGGGCGACGCGCGACGCTTTACACAGATTTCACTTTCGCCGTCTGGAATGGCGACGATCTGGTTCCCTTTACCAAGGCCTATTCCGGCCTGACGGACGCCGAATTCGGCCAGATCACCGCTTGGGTCCGCAAGAATACGCTGGAACGGTTCGGCCCCGTCCGGTCCGTCACACCCCATCATGTGTTCGAGATTGCATTCGAAGGCATTCAGCCCTCGCCGCGGCACAAATCCGGCGTCGCCCTGCGGTTCCCCCGCATGGTCCGCTGGCGCAAGGACAAACCGCTACACGAGGCGAACACACTGGACGATCTGAAACAGATGCTGGCGCAATACGGCTAAGCTGCCGCAGGCGAATCCCGCGCGACCGATCAGACCAAAATGCAATGCGCACCCCAGACATCGGGTCACGCCACCCGAACAATATCAATGTGTTATCCCGGAACATCGGCAAAGCCCTGCGCATTCGGCCCCCTTTTTCCAAACCACTCGGCCCTTGCAACCGATCCGGGATATGATCAAGCATCCAAATCATTCAGGAGGCTGCCATGCAGATATCCGAAATCACCCAATACGCCCGCGCCCTCTACCACGCGCACGGCGACCGTGCCGAATACGAGGCGACGCGCCGGATGAACGCCGCCGATCAATCCGGCAGGTCAAAGCGCGCAGAAGATTGGCGCCGCATCCGCATGACAATCCGCGAACTGCGCGGCCCGCGCATCAACTGATCACAACTGCGGTTGGGGTGTTTGCACGCCATCACCCTGACATCCCGGTCAGGCAATGCAGGCCATCTTCCCGTCTGACCGGGACCCGCCACATCTTGGCGTCATGACATTGCCCGGCATCGCCGGACGTCTGGGAAAACCCGTCGGCCCTCAGGCCACTTCGGCCACGGAAACCGGGCGCTTGCCTGCGGCCCACGCCCGCGCCGCCTCGCCGAACGCCGCAAAAAGCGGGCGCGACACCGGGTCTTGCGCCGCACGATATTCCGGGTGCCACTGCACCGACAGCGTGAAACCCGGTGCATCCGCGATATAGATCGCCTCGGGCGTGCCATCGGGGGCGACCCCATCGATCACCACCCGCGCGCCGGCGCGGTTGATGCCTTGCCCATGCAGCGTGTTGGTCATGACCTCGGTCGCGCCCATCAAACGGTGAAACGGCCCGCCCTCCGAGAATGTCACGGTATGGCGCAGCGCAAATTTCTCTTCGATGCTGCCATCGGGGGGCATGCGGTGGTTCATGCGTCCCGGCAACTCGCGGATCTCGGGGAAAAGCGATCCGCCCATCGCCACGTTCACCTCCTGAAAGCCGCGGCAAACCCCCAAAAACGGCTGTCCGCGTTCAACGCAGGCCCGGATCAGCGGCAGCGCCACAGCATCGCGGGCACGGTCGAACGCGCCATGGGCTTCGGTCTCGGCCTCGCCATATTCCGCAGGATGCACATTGGGTCGCCCGCCGGTGAACAAGAACCCGGAACAGACCTCCATCAACTCGGCGGTGGACACGAACCGCGGATCGGCCGGGATCAACAGGGGAATGGCCTGCGACACCTCTGCCACCGCCTCGGAATTCATCGTTCCTCCGGCGTGGGTGGAATACTGATCGTTGATCAGATGGTGATTGCCGATGATGCCTATTACGGGCCGCGCCATGCTATCGCTCCTATCGCCTCGGTTCTCTTTACCCTGCAAACACCGGCGGGAAAAGCAGCGATGACGCGCAGACCGCATCGCATTCTTGCACATGCACAAAAAACAAGCGTCGCCGCGCCCTGACGCCCGGCCAACCGAACCTTTGCGCAAGGTCGGCACGGCACCACACGCCAGCCCCCGGCAACGTGGTCACCCCGCGTCAGACCCGGCCGCGCGGCGCTTGGCCGTCACCTCGATCTCGATCTTCATGCGCGGGTCCTGCAGACCCGCCACCAACATGGTGGCCGCCGGACGCACATCGCCCAGCCATTTGCCCGTCACCGGCCAACACGCCTCCCAAAGTGCGGCGTCGGTCAGGATATAGCGCACCCGCACCACGTCGCGCATACTTGAGTCGGCACGTTGCAACGCCGCGTCGATATTGCGGAACGTCTGCTCGGCCTGCGCCGCCACATCTTCCGAAATCTCCATCGTGGCATAGTCAAAGCCGGTGGTTCCGGCGACGAATATCCAATCGCCGTCCACCACCGCCCGCGAATACCCGATCTGCGCCTCGAACGCAGATCCCGAACTGATCAGCCGCCGGGTCACGCCGCGCCGTCCAACCCCGCCGCGGCAATCCCCGCCAGCGCGGCTTCCGCATCCGCCTCAGAGGTATCGCCGGTCACACCCACCGCGCCAATCACCGCACCGCTGGCATCTTTGACAAGAACGCCGCCCGGCACCGGAATGACCTTGCCCCCGAAGGCGCCGTTCACCGCCGCCATGAAGAAACCCTGCGCCTCGGCCCGCGCCATCTGCACACTGCCCGGCATGCCCAGCATCACCGCGCCATAGGCCTTGCCGCGCGCAATCTCGAAACGGCCGGGGCTAGCGCCATCCTCGCGCTCAAAGGCCAACACGTTGCCGCCCGCATCCAGCACCACCACCGACAGCGGCTTCAACCCCATCTCGCGCCCCTTGGCACGCGCCGCCGCTATAATGACCCGTGATTGATCAAGTGAAATCATCGTATTGCCCCTTTTTGTTCAAGTGTCCGCAGCTTTATCCGATACCTGTCCCTGCACAAGCGGCGCAGGGAAATGCGCCCACCATTGGCTGGCGCCCCAAATCGTGTCAGGCAGCCTTCCATTCCAGTCGCCGCGCATGCAGCACCGGTTCGGTATACCCGTTTGGCTGTTGCCGCCCCTTGAACACCAGATCGCAGGCCGCGGCAAAGGCGATGCCATTGAACCCCGGCGCCATCGGTCGATAGGCGGGGTCCCCCTCATTCTGACGGTCCACGACCACGGCCATCCGGCGCATGATCTCCATCGCCTCCACTTCGCTTACCACGCCGTGATGCAGCCAGTTGGCGATGTGCTGGGCCGAAATCCGACAGGTCGCACGGTCTTCCATCAGGCCGACATTGTTCATGTCGGGCACCTTGGAACAGCCAACGCCCTGATCGATCCAGCGCACCACATACCCCAGAATGCCTTGGGCGTTGTTTTCCACCTCGCGGGTGATCTGCGCCTCGGTCCAGCGCCGATAGGCCGCCAGCGGAATATCCAGCAACGCCGTCACATAGGCACGCCGCCCACCTGCGGCCAGCGCCTTTTGCACCGCCGCCACATCGACCCGGTGATAATGCAGGCTGTGCAGCGTCGCGGCGGTGGGCGATGGCACCCATGCGCAATTCGCGCCCGCCCGCGGATGCTCGATCTTGGCCTCCAGCATCGCGGCCATCTGATCGGGCATGGCCCACATGCCCTTGCCGATCTGCGCCCGCCCCATCAGCCCGCATTCCAGCCCGATATCGACGTTCTGGTTCTCGTAGGCCATGATCCACGACTTGCGCTTGATAAAGTCCTTGCGGCTGAACGGCCCGGCTTCCATCGAGGTGTGGATCTCGTCGCCGGTGCGGTCAAGGAACCCGGTGTTGATGAACGCCACCCGGTGCTGCGCCGCGCGGATACATTCCTTGAGGTTGACGCTCGTCCGCCGTTCCTCGTCCATGATCCCCAGCTTCACGGTATACTGCTCAAGGCCCAGCACTTCCTCGACCTTGCTGAAGGTCTCGTCGGCAAAGGCAACCTCTTCGGGCCCGTGCATCTTGGGCTTCACCACGTAAACCGACCCCGCAACGGAATTCCGCGCGCCCTCGGTCTTGTGCAGATCATGCAGCGCGATCAGCGTCGTGATCATCGCATCCATCAGGCCTTCATAAGCCTCGGATCCGTCGGGCATCACGATGGCCGGGTTCGTCATCAGATGGCCCACATTGCGGATCAGCATCAGCGCGCGGCCCTTCACCACGATTGTGCCGCCGTCGGGTGCGGTATACGTGCGGTCGCCCGCCAGAACCCGCGTCTGCACCTTGCCGCCCTTCTCAAAGCTCTCGGCCAGATCACCCCGCATCAGGCCCAGCCAATTGCCATAGGCCACCACCTTGTCGGCGGCATCCACGCAGGCCACGCTGTCCTCGCAATCCATGATCGCGGACACCGCGCTTTCCAGACGTACATCCGCCAAAAGCGCCTGATCGCGGCTGCCGATCGGATGCGCCCGGTCAAACACCAGTTCCACATGCAACCCGTTATTGACCAGCAAGATCGTGTCGGGCGCCCGCGCGGGGCCCGTGTATCCCACGAACTTCTCTGGCGTTTCCAAGGGCTTGTCGTCGATGCACAGGGCGCCCTTGTCGACGTGGTAACGCCGCACATCGGCATGGCTCGCGCCCACGATGGGAAACGCCTCATCCAGAAACACCCGCGCGCGCGCCACAACCCGCGCGCCGCGCCCGCGCTCATACCCGCCGCCGGGCGGCAGGCTGCCCATCGCGTCGGTGCCATAGAACGCATCGTACAGGCTGCCCCAACGGGCATTTGCCGCATTCAGCGCAAAGCGCGCGTTGGTGATCGGCACCACCAATTGCGGCCCCGCGACGCTGGCGATTTCGGGGTCGACCTTGCTGGTGTCAATCTTGAACTCCCCGCCCTCAGGCAGCAGGTATCCGATCTCTTGCAGGAACGCCGCGTAGGCGTCCGGGTCATGCGCCTCACCGCGCCGCGCCACGTGCCACGCGTCGATCTTTGCCTGCAGATCATCGCGTTTGTCCAGCAACGCGCGGTTGCGCGGCGCGCCCCACCGCAGCAATTCCGAAAAGCCGCGCCAGAAGGCGGCCGGATCAACCCCGGTTCCGGGCAAGGCCTGCTGTTCCACGAACGTGGCCAGTTCGACTGCTACCTGCAGGTCTTCCCGCAATACGCGATCGGTCATTTCAAATCTCCAGAAGCCAAATTGTATTCCGTGGCATACCCACGCAGATCGAAGTCGAAGTAGAGAAAAAGCATTCGATAGGCAACAAGCCCCACAGCAATTGTCGGATGTCCGGCGCGAAAACGCCGTTGCCGATCACAACGGCAAGACACGACAAGGGTCAGACCCACGTGATGCAGCCGTGGCTTACCCGCCCAACCCCTTGTGCGCGCTCCGGCATCTGTCCGAACAGTATCGCACCGCGTCCCAGACCTTTTCCCATTTCTTGCGCCACGTGAACGGGCGGCCACAGGTGGCGCACGTCTTGCTGGGCAGATCGGATTTCTTGCGGGTCTTTGGCATCCCGTGCATTTAGGTGCCAGCGCACCAAAGACGAGGTCACGGGCGCCAATTTCTACGCGACGGCGCAGGCCGCAGGGCCGCCCCGGTCCCGCCTGCCTGTCACAGATCCAGATACAACTGCCCGGTGTCACGCCTGCCGCGCGTGCCGCCCGGCGCGCGGTCATTCACGAACCGATGCCCGCCCGGCCCGGTCTTGCGGCTGGCGTGTTTGGCAACGATCCGCGCCGCCTCGGTCCCGAACCCGTCGCCACCGCGCACCGCCCAGACCCGTTCGCGTGCCGCCCGCGCCGCGCGGGCCACATCGACAACCGGCGCGGGATAGGCCTTGCCCAGCACCCGCCCCGCGCCCTCCCAGCGCCACGGCTCCTGAACGAAGGCATCGGGAACCGTGCGCAGTTCCGGACACCAACGGCGCACGAACACCCCGGTCGGGTCCTGATCGTGGCCCTGCTTGACCGGGTTGTAGATCCGCATCGTGTTCATCCCCGTTGTCCCCGATTGCATTTGCACCTGCGGCCAATGAATACCCGGCTCATAATCGGTGAACATGCGCGCCAGATGCGGCCCGGTGCTGCGCCAATCCAGCCACAGATGATAGCTTGCCACCGCCATCAACATCGCGCGCATGCGGAAATTGAGCCAGCCCGTCGCGTTCAGCGACCGCATGCAGGCATCGACGAACGGCAGCCCGGTTTCACCCACCTGCCACGCCGCCAACAGCGCGGCGTCCGGCACCCGCGGCCGCATCCCCTCATAGGCCGCATGCAGGCAGCGGGTTTCGATCGCGGGCGCATCCTCCAGCTTTTGCATGAAGTGGTCGCGCCATGCCAGACGGGCGGCAAAGCTGTTCATCGCCCCGGCCCACCCGTCGCGCGCGCCCTGAACCTCCAGCTTGCGCGCCGCGGCGGCCTGTGCGGCGATCCGGGGCGAAACCACCCCCATGGCCAGAAACGGCGACAGGCGGGAACACGCGATCGCTCCCGCCTGCGGCGATGACATCGCGCGACGATAATCCTGTCCGCGCACGCTCAGAAAGCTGGCCAGCGTTTCGGCCGCCGCGTTGCCGCCACCCTTTTGGCGGCCGGGACATGGGTCGAACGCCAGCCCCAGATCACGCGCATCGGGTATCGCGCCGGACGCAACGGACACCCCGCGCAATCCCGCCGGAACCGGCACGACCGGTTGGCGGATCACCCGCTCCCGCGCCGCCGCCCATCCATCGCGCGCAGGCAGGCGGCGCTGGACGCCCTGTTGCGGCACCTCCTGCCACGCGATGCCCGCATCCCGCGCCCAAGCGGCCACGCGACGGTCGCGGGCATAGGTCCAAAGGTTGCCGGTTTCCTCGGTGCTGACGATCTCCGTGATGGCATGGGCGCGGCACAGATCGGCCAGAACCGTCTCCATCTCTCCCACCCGGACGATCAGGGGCGCGCCCAGCGCCGCCAGATCATCATGCAGCCCCTGAAGGCATTCCGCCGTGAACCGCCATTGCCGCGCCGACGTGTCGGGCAGCGCCCAATACGCCGGCTCCACCACGTAAAGCGGCAGCACGCCATCGCCCCGCACCGCCGCCAACGCCAGCGCGGGGTTGTCGGCGACCCGAAGATCGCGCTTGAACAAAAGAAGAACATTGCGACTCATGCCGGGTGAAATAGCGCAACGCCCGCCCTGATCAAAGCGGTAATCCACCGCTTGCCCCACGCCGGGCCTGCCCCCGCCACGGCCCCGTCACGCATCACCGCCGCACCCCCTTGCGTGACACTCCTCCCCACGCGATCCGCCCGGCGCGGGCTTGTGCCACAGCCTGCGGGCGCGGCTGGCGGCGTTCGGGGCTTGGCCCTGCCGCGCCACCCCGTCTAATGTGCACTCAAAGGAGTTCCCCACCGTGACCGACGCCACCCCCCAGACCATTCGTCTTACCGATTACACGCCGCCCTCTTATCTGGTCGAGGATGTGGCGCTGCACTTCACCCTCGCCCCGCGTGGCACCCGTGTGCGCTCGACGATCCGGTTCCGGGCAAATCCCGCGGGCATCGATCAGGGCAATCTGATCCTTGATGGTGAAAACCTGCACCTGATTTCCGTCGCGATCGACGGCAAGGCCCTGACCGCGTTCGACTATCTGCTCACGCCCGATCGGCTGACCATCCCGTCCGACCGCATCCCCGGCACCGAATTCACCTTCGAGGCCGAGGTCGAGATCGACCCCGCCGACAATACCGCGCTCGAAGGGCTCTATCTCTCGAACGGCATGTTCTGCACCCAGTGCGAAGCGCAGGGCTTTCGCAAGATCACCTTCTATCCCGACCGCCCCGATGTGATGGCCCCCTTCACCGTCACCATCGACAGCGATCTGCCGGTGCTCCTGTCCAACGGCAACCCGCACAGTGCAATCCCCGGCGATACGCCCGCCGGCAGCGCCATCGGCTCCAGCCGCACATGGCACGACCCGTGGCCCAAACCGGCCTATCTCTTCGCGCTGGTCGCGGGCGATCTGCGGGTTGTCACGGCACCGTTCACCACCGCGTCGGGCCGCCCTGTCACCCTCAACATCTGGGTCCGTCCGGGCGATGAGGGCAAAGCCGATTACGCCATGGACGCGCTCAAACGCTCCATGGTGTGGGATGAACAGGTCTATGGCCGCGAATACGATCTTGATGTGTTCAACATCGTCGCCGTAGATGATTTCAACATGGGCGCGATGGAGAACAAGGGGCTGAACATCTTCAACTCCAAATTCGTCCTCGCCTCGGCCGAAACCGCCACCGACCGGGATTACGACCTGATCGAAGGCATCATCGCCCATGAATATTTCCACAACTGGACCGGCAACCGCATCACCTGCCGCGATTGGTTCCAACTGTGCCTGAAAGAGGGGCTGACCGTCTTCCGCGATCAGCAGTTCAGCGCCGACACCCGCTCCGCCCCGGTCAAGCGCATCGAAGACGTGCTGCAACTGCGCGCCCGCCAGTTCCGCGAAGACGCCGGCCCCCTTGCCCATAACGTGCGGCCCGACAGCTATATCGAGATCAACAATTTCTATACCGCGACCGTATATGAAAAAGGCGCGGAACTGATCCGCATGCTGCGCATCCTCGTCGGGGATGACGCCTATGCCGCCGCCCTCACCCTCTATTTCGATCGCCACGACGGGCAGGCCTGCACCATCGAGGATTGGCTCGCCATCTTCGAAGAGGTCGCCCACCGCGATCTCAGCCAGTTCAAGCGCTGGTATACCCAAGCCGGCACCCCGCACATCACCGTGACCGAAGCGTTTGATGCCGGGACCTATACCCTGACCTTCCGGCAGCACACACCACCCACCCCCGGCCAGCACCTGAAAGAGGCGCTGGTCATCCCCATGGCCTTCGGCCTGCTGTCGCCCGACGGGCGCGAAACTCACCCGACACAGGTGCTGGAGCTATCGGCCCCCGAAACGACCATCACGATCAAAGGGCTGGCGGCCAAGCCGGTGCCCTCGCTCCTGCGCGGCTTCTCCGCCCCCGTCATCGTCGATCATGATGTCAGCGTGGGCGATCGTGCGCTGCTGCTGGCCCATGATACCGACCCCTTCAACCGCTGGGAGGCAGGGCGCGCCCTCGGCCGCAAGACATTGCTCGACATGCTGAGCCATGCAAAAGCCCCCGCACCGGCCTTTCTGGACGGATTGGCGGCGGTTGCGGGTGACGCCACGCTGGACCCCGCCTTTCGCGCCCTCGCCCTCGCGCTGCCGTCCGAAGATGACATCACGCAAGCGGCCTGCGACGCACATCTGGTGCCCGATCCCACCGCCATCCACGCCACGCGCAAGGCACTGTCGACGGCCATCGCCCGCCACCTTGAACCCGTCCTGAGCACTGTCTACGACGCCATGGATCCGGGCCCGCACTACAGCCCCGATGCAGATCAGGCCGGCAAGCGTAGCCTGCGGGCCACCGCGCTGCGCTTGCTTGCCCTGCTGGACGGCGGCAACCGGGCCCGCGCGCACTATGACGCCGCCCAAAACATGACCGACCAGATGGCCGCATTCGCCATCTTGCTCGAGGCAGGCGATACCAACGTGGCCACAGCCTTCCATGACCAATGGAAAGATGACCGGCTGGTGATGGACAAATGGTTCATGGCACAAGTCGCACATGCCGCCCCCGAACAGGCCGTGGCGACTGCGGAACGCTTGACCGGCCACCCCCTCTTTGACTGGAAGAACCCCAACCGCTTCCGGTCCGTGGTGGGCGGACTGACGGCAGGCAACCCCGCGGGGTTTCACGACCCGTCCGGCGCGGGGTATCGCTTCTTGGCCGACTGGCTGCTCCGGATTGACGCCATCAACCCGCAGACCGCCGCCCGCATGTCCACCGCTTTCGAGACGTGGCGCCGGTATGATGCCGACCGGCAGGCCCTGATTGCCGCGCAATTGGACCGGATCGCCGCCGCCGCCGGGCTCAGCCGCGATCTGGGCGAAATGGTGCAACGGATGCGCACCCCGTCAGACGCCTGAGCACGCCCCCCCAGCGCGGGCGCCTCCGGCGGGAGGTATTTGAAAAGCAGAGAAGCAGGGGCCGGGTCCACCCCCGAGCCGCCGTTCGAAGGGGGATCGGTGGCTTCTCCGCTTGCGGTCATCGGCGCTCCCGCCTGTACCGCGATGCCGATGTTGGCGGGTTTCGGTTAACAGCCGGTAAAGGGCCCTTCTCTGCTTCGAAAAAACCTCCGGGGGGAGGCCGCAGGCCGGGGGGCAGCGCCCCCAAGACACCCTGTGGGCTCAGCGCAAGACCTGCGCCGCGATCCACACCAGCGCAACAAGCACCGGCTGGTGGATCAGGTAGACCGCCAGCGAATGCCGACCCGGCCAACTCAGCCACTGTTGCAGCGGTGTGGTGGGCCGTGCCGCCAGCCGTTCGACCCACCCGCGCGCCACAGCCAGCTTGCCCCCCGCCATCCCCACAAGAAACGGGGCGATCCACGGAAAGATCGGCTCATAGTCCATCGCCCTGATGCCGACGGTCTGCAGTCCCGTCCACCACAGCCACGGCGCATTGAACACCGGGTCGCGCAGCCACATCGGCGCGCTGAAGGCGAACACCGCCAATGCCAACAGCACCAGCACCGGCACGCGGAGCAGCGCCAGACCGATCAGGCTCATCGCGGCGATGGCATGCAGGATACCGAAAAAGATCATACTGCCGGGCATCGCGAAAAACGTGACTGCGGAAATCGCCCCTGCGGCTCCGGCCACCATCGCAAGTCGCCGCCAGAACGCGGTCCAGCGGATGCCCGCGCCATGCGCCAGCACCAGACCGACACCCGCCAGCAAGATGAAACTTCCCGCCGTGCCAACCGCAAGCCCGCGCCAACCGGCGCTGAAGATCGTCCCCGGCGCCACGAACCCGAACAACTCAAGGTCAAAGACAAAATGGAACACCGCCATCGCCAGCAGGGCCATCGTCCGCGCGATATCCAGCGCGGCAACCCGACCGATCCGTTCAGGCGCACCGCTCCGGTCCGTGATGATGCCGATCTCCGTCATGCGAAACTTTATGCAGCCATTCAGCCCCCGCGCAATGGCAATGTCCCGGTGATGGCGGGCGAAGATGCGGCGCGCCCCGGAAATATCCCGGCACGTCCATTGCCCTGCCCCCGGCCCGCCCCGAAAAGGGCGCATTGGGGCGGTCTTGTCAGGACAGCCGAACCTGTCAATGGACCCGCACGCCGATGACCGAAACATTCGAATACAAGACCCGCCCCGGAAGCCTGACCCTCAGCATGATCGCCTTCGCCGGGCTGACGCTGCTGGCGGCTCAACTCTGGGCCAGCCTGCCCGGCGTCGTGATCTTGCTGCTGATCCCGGCCCTTCTGACCTGCCTTTGGCAGATCGTCGTCACTCCGATCTATGGTCTGTCCGTGTCCCGCCATGGCTGGCAAATCATCAACGGTCGCCAAGACTTGTCCATCCCCGCCTGCGACATCGCCTACCTCCGCATGGCCGAGGCGATTACCCCCGAGGTGGGGGCGACACTCGTGATGAACGACGGGTCCGAAGTGGCACTTCCGACCCATGTGCTCCCGCATCCGATGGACCTGATCCGAGAGGCGACAAACCGCGGCATCCCCGTCCGCGAGGCCTAGTTCGGCCACCGCGCAAGCCGGAACGAGCTGTCCAGTATCGGGCGCATCTGCGGGCGCAGGTCACCACCCGCTTCCAGCGTCGCATCCACCGGGCGCATTTCCGGGCGCGTCCGGCTCTGGCAATAATCCTGTGCTCTGACCCAGCTTTGCATGTCCTCGCGTTTGCGGCGCGAATGGAACGGTCCCCAGTCGGCGGCCACACCCTGCATCCCCTCGGACACCACACCGTCGCGCGTCACCGTCTCGGCCATGATACGGACCCCGCACCGCAGGTTCGCGGCCCCGTCCAGCAGCGCCTCGCCGGTGCCCACGGCGCAATTTCGCCAGCGCGCGGTGCTCGGCGAAATCTGCACCAATCCGAACCACTGCCCCCCGCCCCCGATCGCACGCGGGTCATGCGTGCTCTCATGCCATGCCAAAGCCGAGATGAGACCCGCCCAGAACGCGGCGCGCTGCCCCTCATCGGCGGTCACATAGCCGGGGCACCACGCGGCAATGTCACGGGGTACCTCGGCCAGAAGCGGCGCACCATGGGCGCGCAGGGCCGCCATCACCGCACTGGTCCATCGCGCGCCACGCGGGTGGTCGTCCCAGCGCAGTTCGGGCATGTCCCACATGACGCGCAGTACCGGGCGCAAGCTGGCCGCCGGTGCCAAAGGTGAGATGTCAGGCAACTGTTCGGCGTCGGGCCACGCGTCCACCACACCCAATGCGACCGAGGCGGGCACCGCCGCCTCCGGGTCGGGAAGGGCAAGTTCCATCTGCGCCGCGGTCACAGGTGCCGGACCCTGCGCCAAGCCAGCACACGGCAGTCCAAGTGAAATCACAGTGATTATGGCCCGAGAGAGGCCCATGCGTCCCCCCCAAGGCGGCATGGCGATGGGGCAAAATGCCGTGTTCTCACGGGTTTGGCAAGCGACACGGCGCGCACGCCGCCATCACGGGCGGCGCGCAAGAGCGTGTCTTGTGCGCTCAGCCCGCCGATTCAGCTGATGCAATAGCTCTGCTGGCTGACCCATTCACGGATCTGTTCGCGCCGCGTCGCGTTCGACATCGGGCCCCAATCGGCGGCCACGCCACCACGCCCCGCCGAAACAACGCCATCGCGCGACACGGTCGTGGCCCAGATGCGCAGCGCGCATCGCAGGTTTGCCGGTCCCTGTTGCAGCGCCGTGCCGGTCGTGGCCTCGCAGCCATAATACCGCGCGGTTGCCGGGCTGATCTGGACCAGACCGAACCACCGACCGCCACCACCAACCGCATCGGGGTTCCACGTGCTCTCGTATTCCGCCAGCGACGACATCAGGCCAACCCAGAACGCCTCGCGTTGCACCTCATCCGCCGTATCATAGGCCGGGCACCACGCATCGATGTCGTCGGGTACCAGAGCGGGCAGAACCGCCGCGTGGGTTTCAAGCGCCGCAAAGCTGGCCGCCGTCCATTCTGCCGCGTCGGGGTGGAAATCCCACCGCATCGCCGGCGGCATGTCCGAGGCAGGCGCCTCGGTGGTGAATGCCGCACAAGACGACAACACGAGCGCCGAGAAACCGGCCGCCAACACGGAACGCATCGAAATCATTTCAAAGCCAATTGCTGTTTCAGTTAGCCGCGCTTTTGCCGCCTTCGCTGTCAAGCTGGCAAGCCTGCCGAATCGCCATCGGCGGAGGATGGCCCATATCCCGTCCTCCTGCGCTGGCTCCGCCGGATCAACGCACCCCAACATCCCGCGCCACCGGCCTGCAGACCGCTTCCATTAAACAACTGTTACTAAACATATTTTCTGCAGCCCCCCGTTCGCCCCATCGGCGGTTTGCCGTTCCGGTCGCACCGTGTGCGGGGGGGGCAATCTGGCGACCGCTTCGCCGGACATCGCGCCCGGCAGGGATGGCTTGCGCGCACGATTGAGGTTTCCAAACCCGCCATGACAGCCGTCAACATGATTCTATTTCCGATATCCGACCGGTCGCGCAAAGGCCCAGACCATTCGTTCCCGGCCCGCGACCACGCCACCACACCGCCCTTTCGACCACCGGCTTGCTGCGCGTCCGGCCGATCGGCGCGGCACCAACCCGCAGGCGACGAAGGTCGTGGACAGCCGGACAATGCCCCGCCCACCATGCTTCAGAAGCAGATGAGTTCTCCACTTTCGGAATAGCAGCACTGCTGCGGCTGTGCCGGAGCAGTGTAAGACGGCACCGCCTGAAGATTGGCCTGAATTAGCGGATAAGGGTCAATGGATGGGGTAGGGTTAGGGGTATCACCGGGAACACAGGCGCTAAGGGCCAAAAGGCTGGCGATCAAAATCAAAAGCTTCATAACGTTCCCATCTCTCCGCTCGGACACATTTTTCCGCTCGGACAACCCGGCAGGCCTTGAAAGCCTCTCCAGTCCTTTTGGGGGCTATCTCATGCCCAACGCGCCCCTCAAAGCGCCCTCCCTCCTGTTTCCCGCCCCCTTGCCCGTCCGCGCGCCCTCGCCTAAACCAACGGCAACACGCGTGCCCCCCGGAGATTACCCATGCTTGACCTGCCCCTGACCACACCAAAGCCAAAAGTCATCGCCGGTGCCAAGCAGGACTGGGAACTCGTCATCGGGATGGAGGTGCACGCGCAGGTCGCCTCAAACGCCAAGCTGTTTTCCGGCGCCTCCACCAAGTTCGGGGCCGAACCCAACTCCAACGTCGCCTTCGTGGATGCCGGGATGCCGGGCATGTTGCCCGTCATCAACGACTTCTGCGTCGAACAGGCCGTCCGGACCGGGCTTGGCCTCAACGCGGAAATCCACCTGACCTCGGCCTTCGATCGCAAGAACTATTTCTACCCGGATCTGCCGCAGGGCTACCAGATTTCGCAACTCTACCACCCCATCGTCGGCGAAGGCGAAGTGCTGGTCGAACTGGGCGACGGCACCGCCCGCATCGTGCGCATCGAACGTATCCATCTGGAACAGGACGCCGGGAAATCCATCCACGACATGGACCCCGCCATGTCCTTTGTCGACCTCAACCGCACCGGCGTCGCCCTGATGGAGATCGTGTCCCGCCCCGATATCCGCGGCCCCGAGGAAGCCGCCGCCTATGTCGTCAAGCTGCGCCAGATCATGCAGTATCTGGGCACCTGCGACGGCAACATGCAAAACGGCAACCTGCGCGCCGATGTCAACGTCTCGGTCTGCAGCCCCGGCCAGTATGAAAAATATCAGGCGACACAGGATTTCGCCCATCTCGGCACGCGCTGCGAAATCAAGAACATGAACTCGATGCGCTTCATTCAGGCCGCGATCGAGGTCGAGGCCCGGCGCCAGATCGCCATCATCGAAGGTGGCGGCACCGTCACCCAGGAAACCCGCCTCTACGATCCCGACCGCAACGAAACCCGGTCGATGCGCTCCAAGGAAGAGGCGCATGATTACCGCTATTTCCCCGACCCCGACCTGCTGCCGCTGGTGATCGAACGGGCCTACGTGGAAGGGATCGCCGCCAACCTCCCCGAACTGCCCGACGCCAAGAAGGCGCGGTTCATCAACGATTTCGGCCTGTCGGACTATGACGCCTCGGTCCTCACCGCAGATACCGCCTCGGCCGCGTATTTCGAAGCCGTCGCCGCGACCACCGATGGCAAGCTGGCCGCCAACTGGGTGCTGAACGAACTGTTCGGACGCCTGAAAAAGGACGAGGCCGATATCACCGCCTCCCCGATGTCCCCGACGCAACTTGCCGGGATCATCGCGCTGATCAAATCGGGCGACATCTCGGGCAAGATCGCCAAGGACCTGTTTGAAATCGTCTACACCGAGGGCGGTGACCCGGCCCAGATCGTCGCCGCGCGCGGCATGAAGCAGGTCACCGACACCGGCGCGATCGAGGCCGCGGTTGACGCCATCATCGCCGCCAACCCCGCGCAGGTCGAAAAGGCCAGACAAAACCCCAAGCTGGCAGGCTGGTTCGTGGGTCAGGTGATGAAAGCCACGGGCGGCAAGGCCAACCCCGCCGCCGTGAACCAGATCGTGGCGGCCAAGCTGGCGCTCTGACCAAACGAACCCCGCCCGGCGCATGTTGGGCGGCCCTCCTTGCACGTCACCCACGGGGGGCAGCCCGCCGCGCCCCAATGCAATTCGTTCCACTCTGATACTATCGCCGCGATTTCCCCCTGTTGACCCCAGCGCCCGAATGCCCACCTAATCCCGTGAAAGAATGGGGGGGACATGAAGCACGCCAAGGACATCGCCGAACAGGCGACCGAGATCGCCGTCGCCGTGGTCGCCTTCTCCACAGGGGCGGCCAGCGGGATCGGACAATTCGCCGTCGCGGGCGCAGTTCTCGGTGCCATCGGCGCGTCCATCTGGTCCTCCTGCGCCGACCGTGCCTGCAAACACGCGGTCGAGGCGATCCTGATCGACATGCGGGACCGCCCCGGCATCACCGACGCCACACATGAACGCGCCTCCGCAATCCTCGCAGACCGTCGCGACAGCCTCACGCTCGACCCGACCTCCCTCGCCCGCCTAGCGCGCCAAGGCTCCTTCCCCGAGACCGTCACCGCGCATTTGCTGGTCGGCCTCGGCCTCGGCCCCGAACACGCCCCCTTTCCGCCGCTCGATTACGACGCACGCTCGCTCCTCGAACTCGCCCTGCAGCGCGCCATTTCGATCTGATCGGCGAACGAGGCCTTCGACAGCACCCTCAAACGCCAACTTCTGCTCGACGCCGCCCGTGACCATGGGGT
>Ga0075467_10001950_pt1 | contig 16629 bp, 20 predicted proteins | sample DEB08_DNA_9_FD_75067 | JGI IMG/M metagenome (GOLD analysis project Ga0075467, IMG submission 75067) | Aqueous microbial communities from the Delaware River and Bay under freshwater to marine salinity gradient to study organic matter... | ecosystem: Environmental > Aquatic > Marine > Coastal ... | reverse complement strand
GCCACGGTGATCGCGGCCAATGCTGCGGGCATTCCGTTCACTGACGGCATGGCGCTGCGCTTTGTTCTTCTTTTTGGAGGGCTGATTATTTGTACCGCCTATGTGATGTTCTATGCGCGGCGCGTCAAAGCCGACCCGTCCAAATCTATTGTGGCCAATCAAGCAGCCGCCCACCGGTCGCACTTTGTCAAAGATGACAATGGCGCCGCTGCGACGGCCACGTTGACCGGGACACAATCTATCGTTCTGATCATCTTTGGTCTGACCTTTGCTGTGATGATCTGGGGCGTATCGTCCCAAGGTTGGTGGATGGCCCGCATGGGGGCCTTGTTCCTCGGCTCTGCGATTGTGATCGGCGTGATTGCCCGCATGGGTGAAAAGAAACTGACCGCGAATTTCATTGACGGTGCGCGCGATTTGCTGGGTGTCGCACTGGTGGTGGGCCTTGCACGCGGAATCGTTGTGATCATGGAGAATGGCCTGATCGCCGACACAATCCTTTACAGCGCGGAGCAATCGCTTGGGGGTTTGGGCGATCTGGCCTTTATCAACCTGATGTTCTGGATCGAAGCAGGGATGAGCTTTTTTGTGCCATCTTCGTCCGGTCTGGCGGTGCTTTCGATGCCAATTCTGGCACCGCTGGCGGATTTTGCGGGCGTTAACCGCTCGCTCGTCGTGACCGCCTACCAATCGGCGAGCGGTTTGGTGAGCCTGATCAATCCGACCTACGCAGTTGTTATCGGAGGCCTCGCCATTGGCCGCGTCTCCTATGACCGCTGGTTGGTCTTCATCTGGCCGCTGCTACTGATCTTGCTTGTCTTCATCAGTGCCGCGCTCAGCATCTCAGCGCTCTTATAAGAAAGGGTCTCAATATGGCCGATCAAAACTTAGGCGTACATTCTGAAACCGGCACATTACGCCAAGTTATCGTGTGCCGTCCCGGACTGGCGCATCGCCGTCTGACCCCTGCGAACTGTCAGGAGTTGTTGTTCGATGACGTGTTCTGGGTCAAGCAGGCCCAGAAAGACCATGATATCTTTGCTAAAACGATGCGCGATGAAGGCGTTGAAGTTCTTGATGTCAACGACCTGTTGGCCCAGACGCTGGAGACGCCCAAGGGGCGCGATTGGGTGTTGGACCACCGGATAACGCCCGATCAGATCGGCGTTGGGATGATGTCGGAACTGCGCAGTTGGATGGACGAATTGTCTGGGGCGCAGCTGGTTGAATATTTGCTTGGCGGGTTGGCAATCGACGACCTGCCGTTCAAGCCAACAGGTTTGTTTGGCAGCTATCTTGGATCGCATGGCCTAATTCTGCCTCCGCTTCCAAACGCGCTGTTCACCCGTGACAATTCAGCATGGATTTTCGGGGGTGTATCGGTGAACCCGATGCATTGGGCCGCGCGGCGTCCCGAGACGCTGCTGAACACTGCGATCTATAAGTTCCATCCAAAGTTTGCAGGCAAGACGACGATCCATTTTGGCGACCCGACGATTGAACACGGGTTGGCCACACTGGAGGGCGGCGACATCATGCCCGTGGGCGACGGCACTGTTCTGCTCGGCATGGGAGAGCGGTCTTCGCCGCAAGGCGTAGGGCAACTGGCCGAGGCGCTTTTTGATACCGGTGCAGCACAGCGCGTTCTTGCCTTTGCCATTCCCAAATCGCGTGCCGCCATGCATCTTGATACTGTCTTTACGCTTTGTGGTGGCGACGTGGTAACAACCTGCCGGGAGGTCGCGGACGAGCTGGTCTGCTATGACATCCGCCCCGGTGACGGGGCGGCCCCCTTGCAATTTCGTCACGACCCCCGCCCGATCTTTGACATCGTGGCTGAGGTGCTTGGTTACAAGAGCCTCGAGGTCGTGCCGACTGGCGGCAATACCGAAGAAGAGCGCGCGCGCGAGCAGTGGAACGATGGCAATAATGTTCTCGCTCTGCGGCCCGGTGTGGTCATGGGGTATGACCGCAATGACGACACAAACGCCGCACTAAAGGCTGCTGGCATCGAAGTGTTGGCCATTCCGGGTGCCGAACTTGGCCGTGGTCGCGGCGGCGGCCATTGCATGAGCTGCCCCACCATGCGCGATCCCGTTTGATTTGAAAGGTGAAACCAATGGCTTACAATCTGAAAAATCGACATTTCCTGACCCTTCGGGATTACACACCCCGCGAAATCGGGTTTCTGCTGAAGCTCGCGGCGGACCTGAAAGTGGCCAAATATACCGGCACCGAGGTGCCAAAGCTGCAAGGCAAGGACATCGCGCTGATCTTTGAAAAGGACAGTACCCGCACGCGTGTAGGGTTCGAAGTTGCGGCCTACGACCAAGGCGCGCGCGTCACCTATCTGGGGCCAACGGGATCGCATATCGGTCACAAGGAATCTGTCAAGGACACGGCGCGCGTTCTGGGCCGGATTTATGACGGTATTGAATATCGGGGCTTCGGCCAGAATATCGTCGAGGAACTGGCGCAATACTCCGGCGTACCAGTGTTCAATGGGCTGACAAACGAGTTTCACCCAACACAGATCCTCGCTGATTTCCTGACCATGCAAGAACATGTCGAAAAACCGCTGCACCGCGTGGCCTTTGCGTTTCTTGGTGATGCGGGCAACAACATGGGTGACAGCCTGCTGATCGGCGGGGCCAAAATGGGCATGGATGTGCGGCTGTGCGCGCCATCGGCTTGCTGGCCAGACCCCGCGATCATCGAAGAGGCCAAAGCGATAGCCGCTGAGACTGGTGCGCAGGTAACAATCACGGAAGACGTCGACCTAGCAGTCAAAGATGTTGATTTCATCTATACGGACGTTTGGGTGTCAATGGGCGAGGCTAAAGAGAAATGGGCCGAGCGGATCAAACTGTTACACCCTTATCAGGTGACCGCCGAAGTGATGGCAAAAACCGGCAACCCACGCACCTGTTTCATGCATTGTCTGCCCGCGTTTCATAACACCGAAACCACGGTCGGAGCCGAGATCAAGGCCGAGTTCGGCCTCGAGTGTATGGAAGTGACCGAGGAGGTTTTCGAGAGCGCCGCCTCAATCGTTTTTGACCAGGCGGAAAACCGGATGCACACGATCAAGGCGGTTCTTGTCGCCACTTTGGGGGCCTGAGATGCTTGTCGTTGCAGCCATTGGTGGCAACGCGCTGTTGAAGCGGGGGCAACCGCTGACAGCCAAAGCGCAGCGTGCCAATGTTAAGACAGCAGCAGAGGCGTTGGCGCAGATCGTGCGGGCGGGACATCAACTGATTGTTACGCATGGCAATGGGCCGCAGGTCGGATTGTTGGCGCTGCAAGGCGCTGCCTACAAACCCGACGAGCCCTATCCACTGGATGTGCTGGGGGCCGAAACCGAAGGCATGATTGGTTATCTGATCGAGCAGGAATTGGAAAATACCCTTGGTCACGATCACGCGGTTGCGACGCTTCTGACGCAGGTGATTGTGGATGCGCATGATCCGGCATTCGGCACGCCAACCAAATTTGTCGGACCAGTATATTCACGTGATGAAGCTGAGGCGCGGGTCAAACACGCGGGCTGGACCATCGCGCAAGACGGGGAATATTGGCGGCGCGTTGTGCCATCACCAAAGCCAGTAGAGATACCTGATCTGCGCGTGGTGCGGATTTTGCTGGATCAAGGTGTGATCGTGATTTGTGCAGGCGGCGGGGGCATTCCTGTGGTGCGCCGTCCCGATGACAGTATGATCGGGGTTGAAGCCGTGATCGACAAGGATGCTGCAAGCGCGTTGCTGGCTGCTGATATTGGCGCGGATGCTTTGCTGCTGCTTACCGATGTTGATGCCGTTTATGAGGGTTTTGGCACCGATGCGGCCACGGCTCTGGGGTATTTGACGCCGGATCAGGCGCATGCGCTTGACTTGCCAAAAGGGTTGATGGGGCCGAAACTGACGGCTGCGGCTGATTTTGCCGATCGCGGCGGGGTGTCGGGCATCGGTCAGTTGGCAGATGCGCTTGAAATTCTCGCAGGCACTGCGGGCACCTGGGTGACGAAAAAGGCTCAGGTAGTGATATGACCGCTCAGGCTGTTTCAAGCGTAGATGCAACAACGGATGGACGTATTGCGGCCATTCGCGGCGGTGTCGTTGACGTTGTGTTTGACGGCTTGGTGCCCCGCATTCATGATCTGCTTTATGTTGGCAATGTCGCGCTTGAGGTGTCCGGCCTGATCGGGCATGGCATGGTGCGTGCCATTGCAATGGCCCCGGTGCGCGGCCTCGGGCTTGGCATGAAGGTCCGAGCCACTGGCGGGCCGATCAAGGTGCCCGTGGGCGACGCGGTTCTGGGCCGGTTGCTGAATGTGTTTGGGGCGCCGATTGACGGGCGGCCTGTGCCTGTAGCCACTGAATACCGCTCTATCCATCGAGCCCCGCCCAAGCTGAGCGACCGCGTTTTGCAGTCCAAAATTTTGGAAACGGGCATCAAAGCCATCGACCTGTTGTCACCGATTGAGCGGGGCGGCAAGACCGGGCTGTTTGGTGGGGCGGGCGTGGGCAAAACTGTTTTGATCACCGAACTGATCAACAACACCGTCCAGCATCACAAGGGTGTCAGTCTGTTTTGCGGCATCGGTGAACGCTCACGCGAAGCAGAAGAACTCTACCGCGAGATGGGCGAGGCGGGTGTGCGCGACAATACCGTAATGCTGTTTGGCCAGATGAACGAGGCACCGGGCGTGCGGTTCTTGGTGGGCAATACGGCCCTGACGATGGCCGAGTATTTCCGCGATGACAAAGGGCAGGATGTGCTTTTGTTGATCGACAATATCTTTCGTTTTGTTCAGGCGGGATCAGAGGTGTCTGGCCTGATGGGGCGGATGCCTTCGCGTGTGGGATACCAGCCGACGCTGGCCACCGAACTGGCGGGGCTTGAGGAGCGCATTACCTCGACCAAACGCGGTGCGATCACGTCTATACAGGCGGTCTATGTGCCTGCTGACGATTTTACCGATCCGGCCGCCGCACATATCTTTTCGCATCTCTCCGCCTCGGTTGTGCTGTCGCGCAAACGGGCGAGTGAGGGGTTATATCCGGCGGTTGATCCCTTGGCGTCCGCGTCCGTGATGCTGACGCCTTCGGTTGTGGGGCAACGGCATTACGACATCGCCCGAGCGGTACGCCGGACTTTGGCAGAATACGAAGAGCTGCGCGACATCATCGCCATGCTGGGGCTCGAGGAATTGTCCTCTGCCGACCGCGCGACGGTGGCACGCGCACGGCGGTTGGAGCGGTTTTTGACGCAGCCGTTCTTTACCACAGGCTCCTTCAGCGGGATGGAAGGCAAGTTGGTGCCGATTGAGGACACGCTGGCGGGATGTGAAACGATCCTGAGCCAGACCCATTTTGAGTTGCCCGAAAGCGCCTATTACATGATTGGCAGCTTGGACGATCTGGAGGCCAAATCATGAGCCTTGCAGCTGATATGACGGTCACCTTGCGTCTTCCGACCCGTACGCTGTTTCAAGGCAAAGCCACGCGCATGACGGCTGTAGCCCCGAATGGCGCTTTTGGCATTTTGCCCAACCACGTGGATTTTGTGACAGCATTGGTCCCGTCCGTCATGACCCTAAGCCTTGCAGATGGGTCAGAGGAAATCTTTGGTCTGGACGAAGGACTGCTGGTTAAGAAGGGGCACGCCGTTACGGTGGCTGCTTTGCGCGGGGTGCAGGGGGATGATTTGGGGAGTTTGCAAGACACCGTCGAGGCCAGTTTTATCCAGATGGACGAGGATGAACGTCAGGCGCGGTCTGCGCTGTCGCGGCTAGAGGCGGATATGGTCCGCCGGTTTGCCGAGTTGCAAAGGCCATTGTCATGACGCCCAAACCCGATAAATCCACGGATGACATTGCGCGCCAGGCCAAGCGCAAGAAGTCAACGCGCGATCATCCAGGGCCAAGCCCGCTGCGCGGTATCGGCACTTTCGGAATGATAGGCTGGTCTATCGCGGTACCGACCGTAGGGGGCGCGTTTCTGGGTCTCTGGCTCGACCGGGTCTTACCGCAAGGGTTCTCATGGACCATCGCTTTGATCTTGGGCGGTGTGGTGGTTGGCGCGTTTATTGCCGCGTCTTGGATCAACAAAGAAGGGGATGACACATGATCACTGTGAATTGGACGACTTTGATGCTGGGTGGTGGTGTCGGCACTGTGGTCGGCGCATTGTTTTTCGTTGGGTTGGCCTACGGGATGCGGCTGGCATTGCGCAGCGCGGCACCGGTCAAATTGCTGGCGCTCAGTGCCGCACTGCGCATAATCAGCTTGCTTGGCGTGGGATGGGTCGTCGTCACACAAGGCGGGCCTTGGGCTGCCCTTGGCTATGCTGGGGCGTTCTTTGTCACTCGGATCATCGCCACGACGCTTGCACGCATTACTGCGCCCGTGGGTCGTACCTGATGATCCTGTCACCTGATCAAACCGTCATGTTTCACGCTTGGGGCCTGCCCATTAATGCGACCATTTTCTATACATGGATTGTGATGGCGCTGCTAACTGTTGCCTCCATGCTGATCACGCGCAACCTGCGCCCAGATGTGCCGCCGAACCGTTGGCGCACCGCCCTTGAAGTGATCGTGCAGGGCATTCAAAGCCAGATTGAGGAAATCGCCCCCGGTCCCTCGCGATACCTCCTGTATTATGCGGGCACACTGTTCTTGTTTGTTGCAGTGTCAAACCTGTTGCTTGTCGTACCGGGGTTTGAGCCACCGACATCTTCGTTGTCTACAACCACGGCGCTGGCGATCTCTGTTTTGATTGCGGTGCCGCTGTTCGGTATCAGCAGTCGTGGCATTGGCGGGTATCTCAAGACATACCTTCAGCCATCGTTTATCATGCTCCCTTTCAACATTATTTCGGAGTTCTCGCGCGGGATTTCTCTGGCGATCCGTCTTTATGGCAACATCATGAGTGGGGCTGTCATCGCGGCAATCTTGCTCACTGTTGCGCCTTTTTTCTTTCCCGTGGTGATGGATGTGCTCGGCCTTTTGACGGGCATGATCCAAGCATACATCTTTGCGATTTTAGCAACGGTCTACATCTCCAGCGCCACCGGTTCCCCCCCCTCCTTCACAGCCTGAAAAGGAAATACAATGACAGACCTTGGACTTATCGCCGGCATCTCAATCTTTACCGCGGGCCTGACGGTTTCGTTCGGTGCCATAGGGCCCGCATTGGGCGAGGGACGAGCCGCTGCGACCGCGCTGAGCGCGATTGCACAGCAACCCGATGCGGGATCAACGATATCGCGGACATTGTTTGTCAGCCTTGCCATGATCGAATCCACTGCGATCTATTGCTTTGTGGTTGCGATGATCTTGATCTTTGCCAACCCGTTCTGGACTGCCGCGCTTGCCGCCGCGCAGACCGCAGGGAGTTGATTGATGTCCATCGACTGGATCACAGTTGCGGCCCAGATTGCAAACTTTCTGGTGCTGGTCTGGCTTTTGAAGCGGTTCCTCTACCGGCCTATTCTGGACGGCATTGACGCACGTGAGACCGAGATCACCAGCCGGATGGGAGAGGCGGCAGCCGCCAAGGATAAAGCGGCGGAAACTGAGGCGGAGTATCACGAAAAGGTGCGTGCTTTGCATGTGGAACAAGCCGAAATGTCCGAGACGATCCGCAAGTCGGCCGAGGCACAGCGCGATACCCTGCTGGCTGAGGCGCAGCAGCGGATGGACCGTGACCAAGCCAGTTGGCAGGCTCATCTAGCTGACGAGGCGCGCAAATATGCGACCCGTTTGCATCATGTCGGTGCAAGGGCGCTGTTGTCTCTGACGCGCAAGGCACTGATTGATCTGTCTGATGAAACACTTGAGGCGCGCATGGCGCATCATCTTGTCGGGCAACTCAAAACGATGGATGATGATTTGAAGAGTGCTGCGGGGGATGCAACTGCTGCAGTCGTGTCGAGCCATGATGCTTTGCCGACGCCGGTGCAGGATGATCTGACCAATCAATTGAAGACGTTATTCCCGAAGGCAACCACACGCTTTGAGACGGATGTAGACCAGCCACCGGGTTTGGTTTTACGCATTGGCGGCGCGCAACTGGCTTGGACGGTGGATTCGTATATTGAAGGGCTTGAAGGGTTGATTGATGGCCAACTCGCCTCCGGCATTGACACAAGCGGCACTGACACAAAAGGCCCTTCCGATGCGCAGTGAGACCATCAAAATAACTGCCGATCCTGAAGCGCTGGTCGCAGCGCTTCTCAACAGTGACACGCCCGCGCCGCACCTGAGCGAAATCGGGCAGGTTGCCGAAGTCGCGGACGGGATCGTCATTGTGACGGGTCTGGAACGTGCATTGTCCGACGAGCTGCTGACCTTCGAAGGCGGCGTGCAGGGTATTGTGCTGGACCTTGAACCGGGGCGTCTGGGTGTTGTGCTTTTGGGGCCGTCAGACAGCATTGGTGTGGGCCAGAATGTAATACGGACGCACAGGGTTGTCAGCACCAATGTAGGGGCCAACCTATTGGGCCGCGTCGTCGATGCGCTTGGCAATCCGGCGGACGACAAAGGCGTGATCAAGGCCGAAGCGATGCAGCCGGTCGAGGCAGAGGCCCCTCAAATTCTTGACCGAAAAGCAATCACACGCCCACTGGCTACAGGGATCAAGGCGGTGGATGCGGCGGTACCCATCGGTCTGGGTCAGCGCCAGTTGGTTATCGGGGACCGGCAGACCGGTAAGACGTCGCTTGCTGTGGATGCGATCCTTAATCAAAAAGGCACTGATGTGATTTGCATCTACTGCGCCATCGGACAACGCGGTGACGCGGTTGCCAAGGTGATCGGTGCAGTCACAAGTGGCGGCATGATGGGTCGGACAATTATCATGTCGGCGGGGGACGAGGACGCAGCGGGCCTTGCCTATTTGGCACCCTATGCCGCGCTGACCATGGCGGAATACTTTGCGGCGCAAGGGCGCGATGTGCTGGTGGTTCTGGACGACCTGACCCACCATGCGCGGTCCTATCGTGAGTTATCGTTGCTGTTGCGTCGCCCTCCAGGGCGCGAGGCTTTTCCGGGTGACATTTTTTACATTCACGCGCGGCTGTTGGAACGCGCCGGACAGTTTGCTGACAGCGTTGGTGGGGGGTCGATTACTGTCTTGCCGGTCGTGGAGACGCAGGCAGAGAACCTGTCAGCCTATATTCCCACCAACCTGATTTCGATCACGGACGGGCAGATTTATCTGTCGCCCCGCCTTGTGCGCAAGAACCAGTTCCCCGCTGTTGATCTGGGCGTATCGGTCAGCCGGGTGGGCGGCAAAGCGCAAAGCCGTGCGTTTCGATCTGTCGCCGGCAATCTACGTGTCACCCTGTCGCAGTTCGAGGAGCTTGAGGATTTCGCCCGCTTTGGCACCCGCCTTGATGACGCGACACGCGCGCGCTTGACCCGCGGGGCGGCAGTGCGCGCTTCCTTGCGTCAGGCGGAACGTGATCCCATTGCAGCCGTTGAACAACTGGCTGTTCTGGTCGCCGCCATGGATGGTCAATTTGACGGGTTGAGTGAGGCGGACATCTTTGTCGTCATGGCAAGCCTCAGAGCCGCAGCTGCCCGCGATTTGGGCGATCTTGCGGAGCAGATTGCGCAGAACGCGCCCTTTGAAGAAGATGCGCGCGCCCGGATGGCCGCGCTGGGAGAACAAGCGCGTGCAACACTGGGGGCACCAAATGGCACAGACGCTTGAAGCACTTTCCCGTCGGACAACCAGCATGCAGGGCATCCGGAGCGTCGTCCATACAATGAAGACGCTGTCGGTTATCAACTCTGCCCCCTACGAACATGCCGCGAGCGCCATTGAAGCCTACCACGCGACAGTATTGGAGGGTTTACACGCCTTTCTGTCTCAATCCAGACCGATGGACATGACATCCACTGCACATCCCAAACAGGTCATGATCGTCTTTGGGTCGGATCATGGATTGTGCGGGAATTACAACGAGGCACTTGCGGGGCATGTGTCCCAGCATCTCACAACCAGTGAGGTCAAAGCGCCAACCATTCTATGTGTCGGTGCGCAGATGGCGGACGCCCTCACGGATCAGGGACTTGGTTTGGAGAAGGCACTCTTTCCGCCAGCTTCGGTTGATGGGATCGGGCGTCTTGCCAAACTCCTGACCCAAACATTGGACGACATTCGCCAAGATAACCATCCGCATGACGTGTCCGTTTCTCTTGCCTATTTCGCGCGCGGCGATGGCGGCATGCAGGCACCTCACGTCACCGCTTTATTGCCGTTCGATTCCGCCTTGATCGCTGAGTTACAGGCAAAACCTTGGGGGTCGCGCAGCCTGCCTTCCTACACGATGCCACCCGATGAGCTGTTTTTGTCACTGGTCCGAGGGCATTTGTTTGCCAGCCTCTTTCGCGCGAGCGCCGAGGCGTTGGTTACCGAAAATGCTGCGCGTCTTGCGTTGATGCAGCAGGCTGAACAATCAGTAGACGACAGGCTCGAGGCGCTCACATCCGACACACGTGCTTTACGCCAGACCGAAATCACGACCGAGTTGCTGGATGTGATAATCGGGTTTGAGGCGCTGAAAAAGGACAAACGCGCCAAATCAGCGCCGGACCACCACGGCGACGATCAGCGAACGAATGAGAACCCAAGTTGATCGGACCAGAGCTAGACATTGATGATAAAACGAGCAGCGTCCAACATTTGGGTAGCCCGGTTATTCCTGACGTGGAAACTTCAGTTGTTTCGGTCATATTTCGCACTGCCGTGCTTTGGTCGATTTCGAGTTATTGCTACTATACATTGGTGGACATTTTCGGCCTTGATAGCGGATACAGCGATGCACCGTTCGTTTTTGCGTTCTATTATCTGGTTTGGACCGGGGTTGCGGTTTGGCTGTTTCAAAGCGTTCTGTTTGGCACATCAAGCTATGATGCGATCCTGCGTTCGACTGTGTTGATGGTTCCGCTTTTTTGCATCTTTGGCTTTTTTGTCGTGGTGTTGTTGCCCCTGTTGCCTAAGGTGTCAGTATGGAACGCACCGCCAAACCCGCCAGAGTTCATGTTTGCATCTGCCTGGTATTATTTGCCAAAGTCGGCTGACATTCTGTTCCAACAAGCGCTTGTGGCGGCGTTGATCTTTTCAACGGCCAAGGCGCAGTTTCGCCTCGCCAGCATTGCGTTGGGCATGGCGGCGACATTTGGTTTACTGCACCTGACCCTTGCCTTCGACGGGTTTACGCCGATTTATGTCGCACGGTTCACCGTTGCAGGTGTCCTGCTTGGGGTTGTGTTTCCTTATTTTTACCTGCGATTGAGGCATGGATTTCTCTGGGCGTATGGCCTGCACGCGTCATTCTATGCCATTGACGTTGTGATCACACATTTGTTTCTGGCTGAACCATCATGGGCTACGTGAGGCGTTCGAGATTCAAGCTGGTCACGACGCAGGCGCGGCCTAAGTTAAACTTTGCAATTCTGGGCGGATACGGAATTTTTCGGCGCAGGCCATCTCGATGCGTCCCGAAGTCTTCAACGCGCTAAACGCGCGGCTCGCGGTTTCAATTGTCATGCCAAGATGATCGGCGATGTCGCGGCGACACATCGGTAGAACGATGAAACCTGAACCTTTTCTCGTGGCAGCAAAGTCCCGCAAGAACTGAAACAGGCGTTCGGGCGCTTTGCTGCTGATCAAAGACAGCAACTGCTGCTCGCGGGTTTGAAGTTGGTTGCAAATATGGGCTCTGATTTCTTGGCGCAGCGGAATATTCACTGCCAAGGCTTGTTCCACAGTGGCGCGGGGAATGGACTTGACGATGACGTGGTCCACTGCCTCGGCGGTGAAATGCCAGGTGTCGATGTCAGAAAAACCAAGAAACTCGCCCTTTTTAGCAAAACGGAAAATCTGGCGACCCCCTTCTTCGCTAATGGTGCAGCAGCGGACTGTTCCGGAAACGATCTGATATATTGCATCGACAGGGTAACCGTGGAGCAGCAAGGTGCTGTCAGGTTTGAAAACCTGTTGAAAAGCGTTGTCGTCAAAGAGCGACTGCAAAGCGCTGTCAGGTTTTTGGTCGCGCTTTCCGTGTTTGTTCTGCTCAACTTTTGCAGCACTCGCGCGCGGTCTGCGCATTCCATTCAACTGTGCACAAAATTTAGGCTCTGCGTGCAAATTATTTGCGTTCATCATTGTCATGTCCCCACACCTCTCGTCAGATTGAAACTGCACTTCTTCTTGGCCTGACCAGCGCCTACGCAGCGTTAAACCAATCCATGGTGGAACCGGTCGCGATGAGCGGGTAATCTCAGTTCAGAAGAAGTCTTTTGGTTAAAATGACGATATAGTGTTAGCGTACGACAGTTAAGCGGCTCACAGTGAATCAGAAGGTGAACCGGCGTGATGTTGCTCGCCATTTAAGACCCGAGACTGAGGATGTGAATGATCATGAATCTCACCACATCTTTGACGCAAGACATGATTGAGTCCCAACTTGAGCGAGTTATTGCAAGCCGTCATTTCTGTAATGCGCCAAGACTTTCGCGCTTTCTGTCGTATCTTGTCGAAGAATGCCTTGCCGGGCGGGTTGACCGCGTTAAGGGGTATTCCATTGGCCTTGAGGTCTTTGACAAAACCGATGATTTTGATCCGCAAACCGATACGATCGTTCGGGTTCAAGCGCGTGCGCTGCGCCGAAAGCTGAGCCAGTATTATGCACAGGCAGGCGCGCAAGATCCGGTGCACATCTCGATCCCAAAAGGATCATATGAACCGAATTTCGAGCCGTTTGGCGCCACCCAAGAGCCGACCCAAAGCGCGGCGCTTTCGGGCGTTCAACCATCGAGCAGACCCTCAATCGCTGTGCTGCCCTTTGATGATCTGAGCGAAAACTCAGATCAGGGATATATGGCTCAGGGTTTGACCGAAGCAATCATCACAGATTTGTCTCGGTTCAAACAGCTGTTGGTGTTTTCTCGCGCCACAACGCAACAGGCCAAAGCGGAAGGTCTCAGTGTGAGCCAGATGCGAAACAGCTTTCGGCCCGATTTCATTCTTGAGGGCAGCCTGAGAGTTGACGGTGAGACCACAAACGTAACGATCGATCTTGTTGATGCACAAAGGGATAATGTGATCTTTGTCGATCATTTCCAATCACCGACGACGCGATCCGCGCTGTATGAAATACAGGATAAAATCGCCCAACAGATCGCATGGTGCCTGTCCGACAGTTGGGGGCCAATTGGGCAAATCGCGGCGCAAGCGAAGCGTAAGGGCCAGTCAACAAAGTGGGATACGGTTGATTGGATTTACCAGTATTACCGCAAGGGATTAGAACTCGACCAAGCTGAACGGATTGAGATCAGGGCGGGTCTTGAAAGCGCGATCCTGCAAGATCCCTATTCGTCCGCTGCTCATGCTGTCCTAGCCTTCCTTTCGCTTGATGAATACAGGTTAGAGACGGGCGATGTAGCCGCGGATATTCTTGATCTGGCTTTGAAATCTGCGCAAACAGCAATCGAATGCGATAATCAAAGCGCCATGGCATTTTGTGCGTTGGCACGGTCGCAGTTCCATCTGGGCGATTTTGAAGGTTTCCGCAGGTCCGCGGATCAAGCGTTAGAGCTTAACCCCGGTCACGCCGACATGCTGGCCATGCTTGGGATGTGTTTCATGGTACGTGGTGATGAACAACGCGCGCTTCCGTTGTTGGACTTGGCGCTTCTGCTTAATCCGCTGCATCCCGCGTGGTATCGGCTGATCCGTGCATACACTTTGATGCTGACGGATGGAGAGCCAGAGGCGGCTTTGGCAGAGATGCGGATCAATCCGCTGCCGGAAAAATATTTTTACATATGCCATCTGATTTGGATGCTTGTCGAAAGCGGAGACATGGACGAGGCACTTCGTGAAAAGGAAACACTGCTTGACCGGTTTCCAGATTTCGAAAATTTTATTGCCGATCACTACCGCGTGTCGGGTGTGGAGCCCAAGCTAGCGGAACGTGTGTTTGCAGCTTGGCGGATGGTAGGATTGAAAATCGCTGAGTAAGCTGAGAGGACGCGCCGACAGGTTTTGTGATGACCGACCAAATCGATCCTGTCTTATCGCGCACCACTGGCCTCTTGCTGCACGATCCCCATCAAATCCACACGCCGCCCAAGAATGCTTGAGCCTTGAACAGATAGATGGCCGGAGTCCCGATACACACTGATAGTATCCAGCACTGTCTTACAAATACCATCCTTGCAGAGAAAGTCATCGAACCAAGTGACGGGTGTTTCGCTTTCAACATCCCGAAGGATCGCGGTGATCTCGCGGTTGCGATCTGTCTGATTTGTTTGGGCAAAATCGCAAGTCTCGGGCGGCAAGCCCATCACGCGCTGAGAGATGAAGCAGCGGCCCAAGCTGATGCCGTTCTGCGGTGGAGGGGAGACAAAGACAACAGTCTTGCCGTGTTGACGCAAATAGTGCGAAGTGCCCAGCAGGCTTTGCACAAGTTTCAGGTGAACAGCATCGCGCGCCACCATGCTGCCGTCGCGCAGATAAAGGTCATGTTGCGCTGGCATATATACTGAGCCGAGAATGACAGTCCTGATATAGTCGCTCTTTGCAATCCAGTTCAACGCATCATCATTGAAGGTCATGCAGTCCTTCCAATAGATGTCATCGACCTTGATCACCATGCCGGGAAAGGGGCCGCAGGAGCTGACGGTCAATTGAAAAAAGTCCAACTTGGTCGGGCTGGAAAGCAGCGCAGGTGCCAGATGCATGGCATAGCTGTCACCCCACAAAGCGATCGGAGGTTCGGGGCTGGTACGACAGGCGTCGATCAGAACAAGGTGCTCATCGGCACATTGAAAGCCAAGCCCCGGATTGGGTGCCAGACTTTGTTCTATGACCGCAATCTCTGCGAAAGTTTCGCCGGCGGGAGTATGCCGTCCGGGCACCCCGTCTTGAACATATATGCTCGCTCCAAAGGTCGCGAGTGCGCCGAGGGCAATGCCCGACATCGCGAAAATCCTCCTGCGTGAAAATGAAACCGATGACGTTGCGCGAAAGGGTTGTTCGACAAATTTCCAACTAACCCACGACAGTACGAAGGTTCCCAGGATGAGCGCCAACAAGACTCACCCCTGCGGTTCGGCCACGTAACGGATACGGGCAAAGAGGATGATCAAAGCCGCCCCGCCGACAGGCGTCAGGGTCCATAGGCCGGGGTTTGGTGTGGCGGATGTAAACAACCCAATGGATAGCGAGATAAGAAGTACGCCTGCCACGCCGCCAATGTCGCTTGCTGGAACTCGGTAGTGTTTCAGGAAGTATGCACAGATCGATACTGCAAGAATTTCCCAAAAGCGCGTCGGAGAAAGGTAGAAACTGGTGGATGGTTCCGCGTGTGTCAGCCATTGCGCCAAACATAGGCTGGCAAAGAAGCCGATGATGAAGAACGGCAATATCCATCTGCGCCGCCAGCGCCAGATCACAAAAAGGAGTGGCGGAAACAGGACGTAATACTGCTCTTCTACCGTAAGGCTCCATGTGTGAAGCATCGGTTTGAGTTCAGCCGCAGCGTTGAAATAGCCTGTCTCTTGTCAGAATAGGAAATTGGACGAAAAGGATGCGACACTGACCAGGCTCGCGCCAAAATCCCTTAACTGGGAAGGCAGCATCCAAGCCCATGCAAATGGCAGACAACACAAGACGACGAAGAAAAGCGCCGGCAATATGCGGCGCGCGCGGCGTTCGTAGAACCTGAGCATCGAAAAAGCGTTCTGTTGCAGGTCATTGAGAATAATGGTGGTTATCAAATAGCCGCTGATCACAAAAAAGATGTCGACGCCGACAAAACCACCCGAAAAGCCGGGAACGGCCCCGTGAAAGAGGATGACAGGCAAAACTGCCACGGCCCGCAAGCCATCAATTTCAGAGCGATACTTCATACGTTTGATGGCTTTGCGTGTTGTAGCTGAGTAATGCCACTTGAAAGGCATCAATGCTGAAGACCAAGTTCAAGATGGCTGCAAATGAGCAGTGCGTTCACAACCGCTCGCCGCGAAATAGCAAAAGGTTGTGAACTTGATGGCTCGAGGTCAGCTAGGATCAAATTCCTGTTTTGCGTCCTGCCATGCAGTTTTCAGCGCTGCAAACGAGTTTGAAATGCCGGCTTTCATGTCACTCCACGCGTCGGAGGAACTATGTTCAAGAGCCCCCAACCTTTCAGCAACGGCAAGGCGTCAGCGATGAACATCATCCAGTGCAGCTTGCGCACCTGCTTTTGCCTCATCTCCATGAATAGCCCCTAGATTTGTAGACACCTTGCTTGGTAATTTTGTGAGCAAGGAGGACGAGATGTCCGCAAACAAATTCACAGACGAGTTCCAGCGCGATGCGGTGGCCCAAGTCGAGGACCGGGGCTATCCGGTGCGCGAGGTGGCCAAGCGATTGGGTGTCAGCACCAAGTCGATCTACACGTGGCAAAAGCTGTTTTTGCGGCCTGCAAAGGTGGTCAAAGAGGTCGATGCGCATGCGGATGAGATCCGCCGCTTGAAGCGGGACCTGCTGCGCGTGACGGAGGAGCGGGATATCTTGAAAAAGGCGACCGCATACTTCGCCAGGGAATCCCGGTAGGTATGCTTTCATTG
>Ga0075467_10001945_pt1 | contig 16645 bp, 11 predicted proteins | sample DEB08_DNA_9_FD_75067 | JGI IMG/M metagenome (GOLD analysis project Ga0075467, IMG submission 75067) | Aqueous microbial communities from the Delaware River and Bay under freshwater to marine salinity gradient to study organic matter... | ecosystem: Environmental > Aquatic > Marine > Coastal ... | reverse complement strand
TGTGCTGAAGGCCGTGACCCAAAAGGTCTTTACAAGAAGGCGCGTGCAGGTGAAATCAAAAATTTCACTGGTATCGACGATCCCTATGAGGCGCCACTGAATCCTGAAATTACACTGCATACCGATGAAATGACGCTAGAAGAAGAAGTTGACATTATCCTCAATTATCTTCAAGAACAGCGTTTTCTTATTTTGTATCGCTAAGCGCTGTTTTTAAAAAGCCTAAGTGCTAATAAGCCCAGCTGTTAATAACTAGCTCGTATTAAATAGTCCTACTGTTAAATATTCCAACGGAACCCCTCTGGAGAATCCCGTGATTAAACCTCATGGCGCTGACGCGCTGAACCCCCTTTTGGTTACTGACCAAGCTCAACGTGACACACTGATTGCGCAAGCCGCTAACTTAAAACAAGTATTAGTCAGTTCGGCCACGGCCGCCAATGCGGTGATGTTAGGTGGCGGTTATTTCACCCCGCTAAACGGCTACATGACCAAAGCCGATGCGCTATCGGTAGCCGATTCACTGACAACTGAGGCTGGCGTGTTTTTTCCTGTGCCAGTAATGAACCTGCTCGAAAGTTCTGAGGTTAGTTCTGAGGTTAGTGCTGAGATAGTTGTCGGTGACCGAATTGCATTGCTAGACCCTAATGTTGCCGGTAACCCGGTAATCGCGATTCAAACCGTCAGCGCGATCGATGAGTTTAGCCAACAAGAGTTACTCGATATCGCTCAACAAGTGTATGGCACAACATCAACAGAGCATCCTGGTGTAAGTGCTTTCTTATCACAAGGCAGCATTGCCGTTGCTGGTGATATTCAAGTGCTAAATTTCAGCTATTTTGAAACCGACTTTGCCGACACCTTTAGAACCGCAGTGCAAATTCGAGCTGAGATTGCTGAGCTTGGTTGGGAAAAAATAGTTGCTTTTCAGACTCGTAACCCAATGCACCGCGCGCATGAAGAGTTGTGCAAAATGGCAATGCAAGCGACTGGCGCCCAAGGCTGTGTGATCCACATGTTGCTGGGCAAACTGAAAGAAGGCGATATCCCCGCTGACGTACGCGATGCATCAATCCGCGAGATGGTCGCTAACTACTTTCCAGCCGATAGCGTAATGGTGTCTGGCTACGGCTTCGATATGCTTTATGCGGGGCCTAGAGAAGCCGTCCTACATGCACTTTTTCGTCAGAACATGGGTGCAACCCATTTCATTATCGGACGAGATCACGCCGGTGTTGGCGACTATTACGGTGCCTTTGATGCACAAACTATCTTCGATGAAAAAGTACCAGAAGGTGCATTAGAAATCGAAATCTTTAACGCAGACCATACGGCTTATTCAAAAATCCTGAACAAAGTGGTGATGATGCGCGACGTGCCAGACCATAAGTTCGAAGACTTTGTTATTCTGTCTGGCACTAAAGTTCGTGAGCTATTAGGCAACGGCATCGCTCCGCCGCCTGAGTTTTCACGACCAGAAGTCGCTAAAATTTTGATGGATTACTATCAGAGCTTATAGTTTAAGGCTTATAGTTCAAAGCTTATTAGTCCGTTTATAAATTAACGATGTAAAAATATTTTTCTACCTAGAACCCGTCGATGAAAGTAATAGATTGTTTTAATGGTGATGCCGATGGTATCTGCGCGCTCACTCAACTGCGTTTGGCTGAGCCGCGAGAGTCGCTATTGATTACTGGTGTAAAGCGCGATATTAATTTACTTGAGCGGGTTGAGGCGAATGCCGGTGATCAAGTAACCGTGCTGGATGTTTCGTTAGACAAAAATCGACTAGGTTTAGCAAGTGTATTGAGCAGCGGTGCTGAGGTTTTCTATTGCGATCATCATTTTGCTGGCGATATTCCTGAGCACCCAAATTTGAAAGCGTTGATTAATACATCGGCTGAAGTTTGCACCTCACTATTGATCAATCAGCATCTCGACAGTCGATTTTTAGAGTGGGCTGTTGTTGGTACTTTTGGGGATAATTTAAAACGCAGTGCTCAGGGCATCGCCAAACCACTAGAATTGAGTGCCGACAAGTTAGATCAGCTTGAGAACTTAGGTATTTATCTTAACTACAACGGTTATGGTGCGGCATTAGAAGATCTTTATTTTGACCCAGCTGATTTGTTTAAACACACCTCTCAGCATTCAAGCGCCTTTGGTTTTATGCGCGATGATGCGGCTACCTTTGAAACACTAGAAAGCGGTTATCATCAAGATATGTCTAAGGCAGCGGCGTTGCAGCCAAGCTTTGACCTAGATCATGCGGCGGTATTTGAACTGCCTAACGAAGCTTGGGCGCGGCGAGTTAGCGGTGTCTATGGTAACGATTTAGCCAACCAAGCCCCGAACAAAGCACATGCGGTGATCACCCTGAAACAACAGGGCGATTATTTGGTAAGTGTTCGTGCTCCGTTATCGAACAAGCAAGGCGCTGATCAAATTTGCCGACAATTTGAAACCGGTGGCGGACGCGCTGCTGCGGCCGGCATTAATAGCCTTGCCGCAGCTGAGGTTGATCGTTTTATCCAAGTGTTTAGTGAATTTTACGCATAGCCTTTCTTTTAGATTAGCTTAATTGCTCTTTAAGAACATATTTCAGAACCTTGCCGGCAGGGTTGCGCGGTAGTTGATCAACGATGTGCAAACGTAAGGGTATCTTGTATTTAGCGAGGTGTTGAGCGGCAAATTCGCGCAGCTCGTCTAAGTGTAACGATGAGCCATCTTTCAGCGCGGCCACAGCGGTAACGGCTTCGCCCCATTTGTCGTCGTCGAGTCCGATCACCGCAACTTCAGAAATCGCCGGGTGCTTGAATAAAACGCTTTCTACCTCAGCGGGGTAAACATTCTCGCCACCTGAGATCACCATGTCTTTTAAGCGGTCGCAAATAAATAGAAAGCCGTCTTCGTCCAAGTATCCAATATCACCTGAATGGAACCAGCCTTCTTTATCAATCGCTTCGGCAGTCGCTTCAGGTCTATTCCAATAGCCCTTCATAATATTGGGGCCTTTAATGCAGATCTCTCCACGTTCTCCCTGCGCTAATACTTTGTTGTTGTTATCGACAATTCGAAGGTCACTGTGGATTGGCGGCTGACCCGCAGAGCCTAATTTTTTCAACGACCATTCAGGTGTTAAGAACGACGCAAATGGCGCAGTCTCGGTTAAGCCATAGCCTTGGCAGAACGCCACACCGCGTTGTTCGTATAAGGTAAGCAGTGACTCAGGAGGAGGGGCAGCACCACAGACTAAGGTTTCGACATGGCTAAAATCAGTCATATCAAAATCCTCATGCTGCGACATGAATAGGAACATCGCCGGTGCGCCAAACATGTGAGTTACCTTGTACTCGCCGAACGCAGCAAGCACCGCTTTCGGGTCAAAGTTACGCATCAGTAGCAAGGTTGAGCCTAAGCTGAATGAGTGCAGAGTCAGCACGTTTAAGCCGCCGATATGAAATAGCGGCGCGACCACTAGATTAACGCTGTCACGCGATGAGGCAAAGGTGAAGTGCGCGTTGATATTGTTCCACATTATATTTCCATGCGTCAGCATCGCGCCCTTGGGCAAGCCTGTAGTGCCTGAGGTGTACATGATAAGAGCGACATCATCATTGTGTACCATAACTGTTTCGGCTAATTCGTTTGACGCGCCACGCTCTGCTATTAACGATCTCCAGTTATCAAAGGTACCCTCAGCGCTAAACAAATTAATACAACAAAGCTGCTTTCGCACACTTTCGACCACCGCTTGTAAGGCGTCGTCAACGATTAGACTGTGTATGCCTGCGTCGTTTATGATGAAGGTAAGTTCTTCGCCGGTTAACCTAAAATTAAGCGGCACAAAAATCGCCCCAATGGCATTGGCAGCGAACAAGGTTTCAAGAAATGCCGGTTGGTTAAATCCGACAAAGCCAACGCGGTCACCGCAGCAAACCCCACTTTCTCTTAATAGTGTCGCTTGTTTTCTAACTAACGAGGCAAACTCACCATATGTTTGCTGGCTACCTTCAAATATTAACGCGGTGCGCTCAGGGTTGCGTTGCGCTCGGCGTAATACGGTATCGGCTAAATTGACTCTTAGGCTGGTCGAATGCATTGTTGTCTCCTCAAATTTTTATTTTATTGATTTAGTTTATCATTAGAAATAGATTCTTCACTATGCTTAGCGATGAATCTGGCAAACTGATTTTGATAAGAATAATTATAAAACTAGTCAACGAGATGCTCTTATGAACGAACAAAGAATGCCGGTTCTGGTTGCCTGCGGACAAGTTACTGATCGGCCCCAAAGTGGTTTGAACCTAAGCCCAGTCGAAATGATGGCCGAGGCGGCGCGTGCGGCGGTAGACGATAGCGGGGTTGCCAATCTTTTAAGCTCATTAGATGTGTTAGTGTCAACCGGCTTAACGGTTGATGCCGCGCAAGTGAAAACACCCGTTTCAGGTATGTATAAGAACGTACCGAAAACGGTTGCCAATCTTTTAAAGATATCGCCGAAGAGATTAATTTACACTCAGACTGGGGGGAATACGCCGCAGCGTTTAGTCAATCACATCGCCAATCAGATAGCCACCGGTCAGACTGAATCAGTGCTGCTAACCGGCGGCGAGGCGTTAAATAATATGAGCCGGCGCTTTAACCATTGGAGCAAGTTACTGCTACCCAAAGGCAAATGGAAAGACAACCCCGGCGGCATAGCTGAAACATTTGGCGACGACCGTCCAGGTAATTCAAAGTACGAAGGCCGCTACGACATGAACCTACCGGCGCATGTTTACCCACTATTCGAAAACGCTTTGCGTGTTCATTATTCACGTAGCCACGACGACCATCGGACAAAACTCGGTGAACTGTTTGCCGAGCTTACTAAGGTAGCAAGTGGTAATCCGTACGCTTGGTTTCAAACCGAGCGCAGCCCCACAGAGCTGATCGATCCTAGCGACAGCAATCGTATGATTGCTTACCCCTATACCAAATTGCTGAATTCAATGATTAACGTCAATCAGTCGGCAGCAGTTATGTTGATGTCGGTGGCCAAGGCAAAGTCTCTGGGGATAAGCCAAGATAAATGGGTTTTTTTACACGGCTGCGCCGACGCTAATGATGTATGGAATGTCAGCCAGCGCGAAAACTTGCACTCATCACCAGCGATGAATGCAATGGCTAAATCAGCCTTATCGATGGCCAATAAAAACATCGATGACATGGCATTTTTTGATATCTATAGCTGCTTTCCCTCGGCGGTACAGATCGCCTGCGACGAATTTGGAATATCGCATGATGATGCTCGTGGCCTTAGTCTCACCGGAGGCCTTCCTTACTTTGGTGGCCCCGGTAATAATTACAGCATGCACGGCATTGTCGAAATGATCAATCGTGCGCGAGAGAATGAAAGCGAGTTTGGTTTATTGAATGCCAATGGTTGGTATTTAACTAAGCACTCTATGGGCATTTATAGTTGCCAAGTACCCGAGAGTGATTGGGATTTATCTCCGGTTGATTTGGATGCTGGTTTAGATAATGAGCAACAGATCAAGCTAGTAGAAAATGCATCGGGTGCAGCGCAAATGGAAACCTTCACAGTTATTTACGACAAAGCGAACCAGCCGAAGAAAAGCATCGTAATAGCAAGGTTAGAAAGTGGTGAGCGGTGCCTCGCGACCACAGACACTAACCCACAAGTACTCGGTGCCCTAAGCAGCGCCGAAGAGTTTCGTTTGAGTGGTCAAGTTAAATCCATTGGCGGTAAAAATATGTTTAGCTTTTGATCGCTAGCAAAGAATCAAATTTTCTAAATTTAGCCTAACGTATAAGTTGACCATTTGCTGAAGTAGTATCCGATTTTTTATTAATGGAATTGCTTAATAGTGATAGGAATAGCCGACCATATGAAAGAATTGATTGTTTCATGACCATCTGATTCTAATATCTATATTTTCTTGTTAATACGTAATTTCAATTAGACGAATATTTGCAGGAGGTTAGCGAGTTCTGTTGGTAATTCCATAGTTATTTTTCCAGCAAAGTGGACGCTTGACAAAAATTATCGCAGCCATATCACCCAAGCAGAGACGCCTCTAGTAGAAGCCACTCTACCTAGTTGTCTTAAGAGGAGTCAGCGAATTGGCCTATCCGAATCACGCTAATAGCAATGTTGATCTAGGGGGAATAGGGGGCTTTACTTAGAGAGTGTAACCCTTATTATACTCCGCTATCGCTGATCTACAATTCGACCAATAAGCCATATAAATGGTTCAACTTGACCGTTTAGCATACAAGTTTCATTACCTATACTATTAAGCAATCCTTGTACATCAGATGACTGCAAAGCTGAAACTGCCGCTTTATCAGTAAGAAGCAACGAACAAGAAGGCAATTTACAATCCTTTTGAGCACTCAATGTTACGCCTCCGTCTTTAACTAAAATTGTAACTGGTTCAGACTGTTCAGAAACGCTAACATTTATTACAAGGTCAGGAGTTGGAATAGAAACTTTTGCTATCCATTTTTTTAGATAAGATGAAAATGTATCCGCCCAATCCTCAATATCAGACCTACTTATGTTTGAGTCCCTTGTTTCATGGAGTATTGCAGCAAGTTGCGCATCTACTTCACGTTCCGCTTCAATAAGCGCTTCTATCGTTTTGTCCACATCTTCCAATGTATGAGCAGCAGAGCAGATGAGTCGCAAGCGGCCTCGTCCGCTTTCCACAATTGGATAGGTTACTGCCGATGTTTGAATGCCACGCTTATATAAGTTCTGTACGATTGCGTAAAGTTTATCCTTGTCGCTAAAATGAGGAGTGACGATAGGTCCGTCTCCAGTCCCTAAATCATATCCTGCGTCTTCGAATCGTTTGCGCATGTAACGCGTTGTATTCCATAGTCGTTCGCGTAATGCATCATCCGAACGGAGGCGACGTAATGCCGTAAGTGCTGCCGCCATATCCGCAGGGCTGACTGAAGCCTGAAAGATGTAAGCTCTAGAAGACGACTTCATAAGATCAACGTGCTCTTGACTAGCCGCAACAATACCTCCAAGACTTCCTAAGGCTTTGCTGAGTGTTGTCATGATAAAGTCAACTTCTTCAGTAACGCCTTGCGCAGCACAAATCCCGGCTCCGCTTTCACCGTAAAAGCCAAAAGAATGTGCTTCATCGACTAACACGAGAGCATTATATTTTTTTGCCATGCGTACGATTTCGGCAACGGGTGCCGCACCTTCGCCCATGCTATATACGCCTTCTAGCACCACTAAAATACTGTGATAGGGTGAGACTTCGGATTTAAGGACAGCCTCCAAATCAGAGGGACTGTTGTGTTGAAACGTTCGAATAGTTGCACCAGATAAACGAGCGCCATCAACAATAGATGCATGACAAAGTTGATCTATAACAACAACATCGTTTTTCCCCAGAATCCCTGCGATAGCTCCAACATTGGCGGTGTATCCTGTCGGAAACAGACAAGCGCTAGGCTTTCCTACTAAATCAGCAAACTCTGTTTCAAATTCCAGATGTTGTTTGGTCATACCTGACGCTGCCGCAGAAGTACCCATTCCAGTTCCAAATCGCGCTAAAGCGGTTGAGGCTTCTTCAATGACTTTTTTGTCACGGTTCAGGCCGAGATACAGGTTGGTCGTCCAAATAATTGCTTCTTGCTCTTCATCATTGTAGGCATCGCCAACCATTCCTCTGGTTCCGCTTCCTGTTAGCAATACTTTACTATATGGGTTTCTGCGATTGTCGTTCACCATGCGTAAGACTTCTTGAACCAACTTGCTCTTATCAGTAACGCTCCATGAGGGCACTTTCGCAGCCTGAAATGTCGGGTGGCTAGATTGCATATGTGTTTGGAAGCTAGCAAGAGTGTCAGTAGCCTCGCTTGGTATTTGGTCTGCTGAACGCTTGTCAGAGCCACTGCTCTTCATATTGAGAATATAATTGACTAATGCATTAGGGGTAGGATGTTCAAAGATCACACGAGCTGGTAACTTTAGATCCAATAATTTACTGAGTCTACTACTAAGCTCCAATGTGCTTAGAGAATCAAGACCAAAGCTGTCGAATGAATCGCCTAATAATACCCTCGCTGGGTCACCTAAGTTCAGTAGCGATGCCACCTGCCTCTGAATGATCGACAATATCGCTGCTTGCTGTTCATTATTTGAACCTAGCAAAGGTTGTTTAATAATATGGCTACTATCGACTGCATCTCTACTTGGACTTGATGCAACTATATCTTGCTCAAAATGTACCTCACCTTCTAGATTCACGAGTTTCTTACGATCAAGTTTGTCGTTGGGTAAAAAAGGCAGTGCCTTTAGGTGCTTCACAACTTGAGGAACCATATATTTTGGTAGTCGTTGTGATAAATAGGATTTTATTTTCGCTTGCGTTATCAAGTTGTTACGACTGACAACATAGACGACTAGTATTTTCTGACCCGTGTCACCATCTATGGCCGCCGCAGCCGCCGCATCCACACCTTCCATCGACTCCAATGTCGACTCAATTTCTTCCAATTCAATTCGGAAGCCTCTTATCTTTACTTGTTGGTCAACCCGACCAAGAAATTCGATCTCACCATTTTCTGTCCAACTGCATAAATCTCCTGTTTTGTATAATCTATTATCTGGAATCATCTGACTAGGTTCCATCTCGATAAAACGTTCCTTGGTCATCTCTTCATCGTATAAATATCCTCGCGCAAGCTTACTTCCAGCGAGATACAATTCTCCTGGTATTCCAGTAGAAACTGGTTGCAAAGTATCATCCAAAATATACGCGCGTGAGTTGGGCACAGACTTGCCTATCGTAATTACTTGAGTACCCAAAGGAACTTCGGCGATAGTCGAATAAACCGTATCTTCTGTAGGGCCATAGGCGTTTAGTACGCGCAGCCCAGGATTTTTTGCATACACTTTCTCTACTAATGAGAGTTTGAGCGCTTCACCACCAAAAACTAAACATTGTATCCCTTTAGGTAATTCTTCTGTAGAAAGAAACGCTTGCATTGCAGATGCAACCATTACGCATGTTCTCACCTGATTTATTGCAGGAAGTTGGGTAAGTTCAAGAACATTTTTCGCCAGTATTATTTTTCCGCCTAATGAAAGAGTTCCCATAATTTCCATTACCGAAGTATCGAAACAAACAGACGCGGCGGCAAGGACACCATTCAATTCTTCGTCACTGAATAACTCGCGCATCGACTGACGCATAGACATAATACTTCTATGCTCGACGGCAACTCCTTTTGGTTGTCCTGTTGAACCCGAGGTATAGATGACATAAGCCAAATTGTTCGCTGATGGTCGTACCGAGTTATCCGTATGATCCCCCAGTTTATTGATCCACAATAGTTCCCGCACTTCACTGCATAGATCGGCAGCGCTTTCAGTATCAACGATGGCTGCTACAGCAAGAGAATGCGCTAACATATATCTGATCCTATCTTTTGGATATGTGTGATCCAAGGGAACATACGCGCATCCTGCTTGCATGACACCAATTAGAGTAGCCACCAGTTCCCAAGAACGGTTCATACATACTCCGACTAATGATCCTAGTTCTACACCGCGATTCTGAAGTTCTCCAGCAACCTCATTTGCGCGTTTCATGAGACGCTTATAGTCTATATTAGCCTCGCCATCGATAATCGCAATCCGATTTGGATGTTCTAGCATTTGCTTCGCAATCTGCGCACAAATTGTTTCTTCCAAATCATGGGCAGTCAATGCAATTATCTCTTCTGTATTACTCACTCCTGCTGCACCCAACATGCGTTGTCCGTTACTAGCAATTTCGTCATCGGTCGAGCCTGATTTAATACGGTCTAATTTATTCGTATTGGTAGACAGCTCGCTAAAAAATTGAGTTAGTTTGTCCATTTATACCTCCTTTTATAATTGACTAGTTTGAGTTCAAAGAGTAATTCCAAAAACCTTTCCGGACTCAACTGTTGCTGCGGGGATAATGATTTCCCATCAAGCATTGTGCATGACAGCACCGGTTATCTCGAACGCGGGAGACTCCGTTCCCTTATATGCCACCAAGCTAATTTGGTTAGACAGCTTTACTGATATCCATAACTAAGATCCATAACTAAGATTATCTTCTCAGTATTGATATTCTATCATTGACTTTATTTTTGGTGTTTTAGCTCAGGCCTAGCATTAACGCACAATATTTCGAAAAGCTTCATTTGAGAGATCTCACCAAGCAACTCTCTAAACCTCTTCTAACTCCGCCTTATACAAGGCGCTATTCTCTGTGTAATGAGTAGCACCCATCTTCAACATAGCTTGGGTCTTTCCATCGAGTTCTTTAACCACTTTTGCCGGTGAGCCTAACACCATTGAGCCATCGGCTATAACCATGTTCTCGGTTACCAAAGCATTGGCTCCGATCAGACAGTTTTTGCCAATCTGGGCACCGTTTAGTATCACCGCGTTCATACCGATAAGTGTGCCTTCGCCTATGGTGCAGCCGTGCAGCATTACTTTATGGCCGACGGTGACATTGGCTTCTATGACGATTGGGTAGTTGTCATCAACGTGCAAAATAGAGCCGTCTTGGATGTTTGAATTTTCACCAATGGTGATAGGTTCATTGTCAGCTCGTAATACGCAATTGAACCACACGCTGGCATTCTCATGCATCACCACCGAACCGATTAAATCGGCTGAGGGTGCAACAAAACAAGAGGGGTGAATATCGGGTGTCTTATCACCTAGCTTGTAGATCATCTAATTACATTCCTGATACGAGGTTGATCATTACGCCAGCGGCGACAGCCGAGCCGATTACGCCAGCGACGTTTGGCCCCATAGCATGCATCAATAAGAAGTTTTGTGGATTGGCTTCTAGGCCGACCTTATTGGCAACTCGTGCTGCCATAGGCACTGCTGATACACCGGCAGCACCGATTAATGGATTGATTTTATGCTTTGAAAACTTGTTCATCAGCTTAGCCATCAACACGCCAGCGGCGGTACCAATACAGAATGCGACTGCGCCTAAGCCCAAGATGCCGAGTGTTTCATAATTGAGGAACATCTCGGCGCTCATTTTAGAGCCAACACCGAGACCCAGAAAGATGGTGACGATATTGATTAGCGCATTTTGCGTGGTATCACTCAAGCGGGCGACCACGCCGCACTCTTTCATAAGATTACCAAAGCAGAACATGCCTAATAGTGGTGCGGCATCGGGCAGTAAAAATGCTACCAGCAGCAACAGCGTAAGCGGAAAGATGATTTTCTCGGCGCCGGATACAGTTCGCAATTGCTCCATCTTAATTTCGCGCTCAGCTTGAGTGGTCATTGCGCGCATGATTGGCGGTTGAATGATCGGCACTAAGGCCATGTATGAGTAGGCGGCCACGGCCACTGCACCCAATAACTCAGGTGAGAGTTTACTAGTGACGAAGATCGCCGTCGGACCATCGGCCCCGCCGATAATGCCAATAGAAGCGGCGTCACGAATGCTAAAATCAAGTATGCCGAAATGACCAAGCGCGACGGCACCCAAGACGGTGCTGAAGATGCCAACCTGCGCCGCAGCGCCTAACAACAGGGTCTTTGGGTTCGCGAGTAGCGGACCGAAGTCGGTCATTGCGCCAACGCCCATAAATATAATCAACGGGAAGAGGCCGGTTTCAATCCCGGCGCTGTAAATGTAGTAAAGCAACCCACCCGGGCTGGTCATATGACCGGCGGCATCGTAGATCGGTGCTAGCTCGAAGCCCGCACCAGGGATATTGGCGAGTAGGGTGCCAAAGCCTATTGGCACCAACAATAAGGGCTCGAAGCCTTTGCGAATGGCGAGGAATAAAAGCCCTAAACCAACCATCATCATAAAGATTTGGCCCGCTTGTACTTGTGCCAAACCTGAGCTTAGCCAGAGAGTGTTTACGTTATCCATAGTCTGAAAGCTCCTTAAGCGATGCTCAGTAAGCTGTCGCCAACTGAAATGCTGTCGCCCTCGCGCACATTAATACTGGCGATTTGACCATCCTTTGATGCGGTAATATTGGTCTCCATTTTCATCGCTTCCAAAATCAATACGGTGTCCCCCGTTTTGACCTGTTGGCCGACGCTTACCGGAACGTTAATTACGTTTCCGGCCAGCGGAGCGATAACCGGTTCGCCTGCTGACACTGGTGCGGCAGAACCTGTTGAGTCGGCAGTTGAGCCGGAAGGTTGGCCGCCAATTGCGGCGATGCCAGAAACATCGCCACCTTCGGTTACCGTTACGGTGTAGCTTTGGCCTTCTACATCAACCGTATAAATTCCGTCGCCGGACTCGGTGGTTGGTGTTGAGCTCGGCGCTGAACTTACTGGCTTACCCGTCGGTACTGGCTCAAATGCGCTAGGGTCGTGGCGGTTTTTGATAAAGTTCAAACCAACTTGAGGGAATAGTGCGTAGCTTAAAACGTCATCTATAAAGTCTTCACCCTTCTTAGTATCGAGCTTATGCTCGTTAACCAAGCCTTGAAATTCGGCGGTTAGCGCTTCCATCTCATCGTCGATTAGGTCAGCAGGGCGGCAGGTGATGGCCTTTTTACCTGGCTCTAAAACGCGCGCTTGTAAGTCTTTATTTACTGGTGCCGGGGTAGCGCCATATTCGCCGCGAAGTACGCCAGCGGTTTCTTTGGCAATGTTCTTATATCGCTCACCCATCAGTACATTAATCACTGCTTGAGTGCCGACTATTTGCGAGGTTGGTGTTACCAGTGGAATAAAACCAAGGTCTTCGCGCACTCTAGGTATTTCGGCTAAGACGTCGTCAATTTTGTCTTCAGCCCCCTGTTCGCGCAACTGGCCTTCCATGTTAGTGAGCATGCCACCGGGAACTTGAGCTACTAAAATACGTGAATCGACGCCACGTAAGGAGCCTTCAAATTGAGCGTATTTTTTCCGCACTTGGCGAAAGTAAGCTGATATCTCTTCCAATTTTATAATGTCTAAGCCGGTGTCTCGTTCGCCACCCTCAAAGATTGACACTACAGATTCAGTTGCCGAGTGCCCGTAGGTCATCGACATAGACGAGATGCTGGTATCGACATTATCAATGCCGGCTTCGACGCATTTAGTAATCGTCGCGGTACTCAAACCGGTGGTGGCATGAGCATGTAATTGAATTGGTATGTCGATCGTTTTTTTGAGTTCAGTAACCAGATCGAAACCGACATAAGGCTTGAGTAAGCCGGCCATGTCCTTAATGCATATTGAGTCGGCACCGGCATCTTCGAGTTGCTTGGCCATGTCGAGCCACATCTGCGTGGTATGCACTGGGCTGACGGTATAGGAGAGTGTGCCTTGAGCGTGTTTGCCGACTTTGCCAACGGCTTTCAGTGCGGTGGTCATATTGCGCATGTCGTTCATGGCGTCAAATACACGAAACACATCAATGCCATTAATCGCACAACGCTCGACAAACTTATCGACCACGTCATCAGCATAGTGCCGATAGCCTAAAATATTCTGACCACGAAACAGCATTTGTTGCGGTGTCTTAGGCATTGCCTTTTTGATTTCGCGAATACGGTCCCAAGGGTCTTCGCCTAAGAATCGAATACACGAATCAAAGGTCGCGCCACCCCAAGATTCCATTGACCAATAGCCAATCTCGTCAAGTTTTTCAGCAATCGGCAACATGTCGTCGATGCGCATGCGAGTTGCCAAAAGAGATTGATGTGCGTCGCGTAAAACGACTTCGGTAATTCCTAGTTTTTTAGACATGTTTTTTGTGACTTGTATTTGTCGCTAAGTAAGTTTGCTGCCTATCGTTGACGATGCGCAGCAACGGCTTTTTCAATCGCGCTGACAATGTGTGGGCTTACGGTTAGTGGGCTATTGGCCGCTATCGGGGGCGCCTGGCTGGGCGCTTGTTCTACTTTAGTTGCAGGAGTAAAACGGTTCACCAATGTCGACATCAGAATGGTGGCGAACACCAATATTGTTAGGAAGACAAATACGGTACCCATACCGAACAGCATTAGGTTGAGGCCTTGATCAATTAACGTATCTTGCATTTTAATTTAACCTCATCCGTTAGGTCTTATAGATTGGTTGCTATTTAATTCAAGGCCTACTTTACATCAATATGTGCAGATTTTTTAGTCTGAAACGTAACTAATTTTACTGAAGGCCCTCTCGCCGCATTATATTTTGCCAAGCACGCCACATAAAGCTTGATATAAATGTTCGCAATCAAGTGTGCCGGCGGTTTCTCTGATTGAATGCATGGCCCATTGTGGGGCACCAATATCAAGAGTTTCGATGCCGATCTCAGTGGCGGTAATCGGGCCGATGGTACTGCCACACCCCATATCCGAGCGAGTGACGAAGGTTTGTACCGGTATATCGAGTTTGTTGCATATCCGCTTGAACTTAGCCGAGCTGATGCTATTGCTTGCGTAGCGCTGATTGTTGTTGATCTTAATCACTGGGCCAGCATTAAGAATTGGGCCGTGATTTTGGTCGTGTTTATCAGCGTAATTCGGGTGCAAACCATGCGCGTTGTCACATGAGACCATGGTCGAACGAGTAATCAGTTGGGTCATGCCGGCGGGGCTATCGGTCAGACGTTGCAGTACCGATTTTAATAACGTGCCTTGTGCACCCGAAGTTGATGATGAGCCTACTTCTTCGTGATCTGTAGAGATAAACAATGAGGCCTGATCTGAGTCAGTATCTAATATTGCACGTGCGCCTATATAAGTGCTAAGTAAATTATCAAGGCGGCTGGCACATACGAACTCTTGATTTAAGCCAACCAAGCTTGGTGCTTGAATGTCATAGCAAGACAGCTCAAATTCCAATACTTGGCTTGCCTCGGTATAACCTTGCTTGGCTAGCTGCTCAAGCAATAATTGTTTGAAATCAATGTTCTCACCTTGGCCAATAATAATCGGCAGGTGGTTTTGCGGATTGATCACGCGCGTGGTATTCGCGTCTCGGTCCAAGTGAATCGCTAAATTTGGAATGATCGCAATAGGCCGTTCAAAGTCAATAAGCTCATGAAACAGCGAGCCGTCGTTGGCAACGCCACTGACTCGCCCTGCAATCGAGAGTTCTCGATCGAGCCAAGGGTGTAATAACACGCCGCCATAAACTTCGACGCCAAGCTGGGTATAGCCGTGTTTTTTGATTTCTGGGTTCGGTTTTATCCGTAAACATGGGCTATCGGTATGCGCGCCAAGCATTTGAAACCCTTGTTCATAGTCACTGCCAGTTCGAAACGCGATTATCGATGAATCGTTTCGAGTGATCACATAGGCTTTGTTGCTCTCAATACTCCAGTCATCGCCCTCATCTATATGTTTGAAGCCATTCGCGGTAAACATTTCCAATAGAGTTTTGGTTGCGTGGAATGGCGTAGGTGATTTAGCGATGTAGTCGCAAAGCTGGGTAGCGATGGTGTGAGTCATTTGAATATGGGCCGTTTCTTTGAATAAACGACGTTGTAATAAACGCCGCTATTTGAATATGATCAATTAAGCCCTATTATAACAGGACTTAGGTTATTCATACGGTCGCTTAGCGTGTTCTCCTCACTACTTATTATTGCCGCAGTTGGCGCATTAATGTACGCCCTTAGACGGTGGCAGTCGCTACCCGAAGCTGAGCGTGCTGGCTTCGCTAAGAAAGCCGCACTTTATGGTGCTGCAGCGGTAGTATTGGGCTTGGTAGCAAGCGGCAGAGCGCACTGGCTTATGGGCATACTAGCTGGGCTATTGGCATTAGCCGGTCGTGTGGCGCAACTTTCTCAATACGCACCCATGTTTAAAAAGATGATGGGCGAAGAAGCCGAACCGGCTCAAGCGGGTTCAGTCGCATCTAGTCAACAAGGTATGAGTCGGCAAGCCGCGGCCGATATCTTAGGGGTTGATGTTAACGCTCAGCACGATGACGTGCGCATGGCACATAAACGATTAATGCAAAAGATGCACCCGGATCGCGGTGGCTCTGACGCGTTAGCGAAGCAGATTAACTTGGCTAAGGAAGTGTTATTGGGGTAGGGGCAACGGGTTTATGGTACACGTCTAATTTAGATAAATGATGGTTTATTGTTTATATCACCCTATAGGGTGAGGCGCTTATTTACTAAATAATCTATTATTCGTTCCAGTGTCGCTTGATCAATGGCGGTTAACATTCTCAAAGCTTCTTGAGTTGGGTAATTCGGAAAATACTCGTTTTAGATGTGCGTAAATTAGTCAGGACAGACACGCGGACAAATACATTATTTAATCAGAAATGGACTATTTTCCCCTATCTATTATGAAAGGCTTATAACTCACTTAACCTTGTTCTAAAGGATTACAAATGGAAGGTTTAAAACATCGAATATTTCGCGGCTATCTTATTGGCACTAAATTTAAGCAATTGCTAAAAACGATACCGCTGCTATTTCTTACTCTGTATGCGAACCAAGCGTCGGCGATGGAACTGTGTGACTCGAGCCTAAACCGCTACGGACTTGACGGTATAGAAGACCCTGTTGGATTCACGCACCCTATATTTTCTGAGTCACGCTGGCGTTGCAAGCAGGTAACGATCGGCTTATCAGACTTCAGCTTTAATACGACCCACAAAACGGAACTCACTTCTTTTGACAGCGCGAGTAAT
>Ga0075467_10001943_pt1 | contig 16648 bp, 13 predicted proteins | sample DEB08_DNA_9_FD_75067 | JGI IMG/M metagenome (GOLD analysis project Ga0075467, IMG submission 75067) | Aqueous microbial communities from the Delaware River and Bay under freshwater to marine salinity gradient to study organic matter... | ecosystem: Environmental > Aquatic > Marine > Coastal ... | reverse complement strand
CCTTCAGCACCGCACCGTGGGAACGCAGTCGATCAGTTACGATCGTCTTCGGTTGGCCGTGCTTACGCATTGCTTTCCTGAGAAATTTCGATGCGGCCTTCTTGTCACGGCGCTTGGTGACATAACTTTCCAGCACCTCGTCCTCGTGATCGACGGCCCGCCAAAGGGAGTGGCGCTCACCGCTAATCTTCACAAAGACCTCGTCCAGATGCCAGCGCCGCCACGGGGCCGTGTGCCTCATGTCAGGACCTGCAGGCCGTGCGGAACCCGTCACGGCATTGCGCGTTGGCCGAAACGAATTGCGCCCCGGATGATCCATCCGGGGCGCAAATCATCTTGCCGACCGGCCGATGTCTCAGTTGATCTTGGGCAACAGTTCATCCAGCGACTTTTTCGCATCGCCATAGAACATCCGTGTGTTTTCCTTGAAGAACAGCGGGTTTTCGATGCCCGAATACCCGGTTCCCTGCCCGCGCTTGGACACGAATACCTGCTTGGCCTTCCACACCTCCAGCACCGGCATCCCGGCGATGGGGCTGTTGGGGTCGTCTTGCGCCGCAGGGTTCACGATGTCGTTGGAACCGATCACGATCACCACGTCGGTCTTGGGGAAATCGTCGTTGATTTCGTCCATTTCCAAAACGATGTCATAGGGCACCTTGGCCTCGGCCAGAAGCACGTTCATGTGCCCCGGCAGGCGGCCCGCGACGGGGTGGATGGCAAAGCGCACCGTCTTGCCCGCCGCGCGCAGCTTGCGGGTCAGTTCCGAAACGCTCTGCTGTGCTTGCGCCACCGCCATGCCGTAACCCGGCACGATGACAACGCTGTCGGCCTCGTTCAATGCGCTGGCCACACCTTCGGCATCGATCGCGATCTGTTCGCCCTCGATCGCCATCGCGGGGCCGCTGGTTCCCCCGAAGCCACCAAGGATCACCGACACGAAGGATCGGTTCATCGCCTTGCACATGATGTAGCTGAGGATTGCACCCGAGGAGCCGACCAGCGCGCCCACAACGATCAGAAGATCGTTGCCAAGGCTGAACCCGATCGCTGCCGCCGCCCAGCCGGAATAGCTGTTCAGCATCGAAACCACGACCGGCATGTCCGCCCCGCCGATCCCCATGATCAGGTGATAGCCGATGAACAGCGCCGCCAGTGTCATCAAGAACAGGGGCAGGAAGCCACCCGAGTTGAAGTACCAGATCAGGCAGATCACCGAGATTGCTGCCGCCGCCATGTTAAGCATGTGCCCGCCGGGCAGCTTGGTCGCGGCTGAATCCACGCGGCCGGCCAGTTTGCCATAGGCAATGACCGATCCGGTGAACGTGATCGCCCCGATGAAAATGCCCAGAAACAGCTCCACCCGCAGGATCGATATCTCCACCCCGGATTTATGTGCAAGAATGCCGGCAAAACCCTGCAGCGCGTCGCGCGCCTCAGGGGTCATGCCCAACACCCGGCCCAATTCAATATGGGTGATGAAGCCCACGAAAACGGCCGCCAGACCCACAAGGCTGTGCATCGCGGCAACCAGTTCGGGCATTTGCGTCATCTGCACCCGCGTCGCCAACTGATAGCCGATGGCGCCGCCACCCGCGATCAGCAGAAGCGACAGCAGCCAATACCCCGCCCCCGGACCCACCAACGTTGCCGTAACCGCCAGCGCCATGCCAGCGATCCCGTACCAGACAGCGCGCTTTGCGCTTTCCTGACCAGACAGCCCGCCAAGCGACAAGATGAACAGGATCGCCGCGACCACGTAAGCCGCTGTTGTAAAACCGAATTCCATTATCTTGCTCCCTTACGACTTCTGGAACATGGCGAGCATGCGCCGTGTCACGAGAAACCCACCGAAGATGTTGATCCCGGTCATGAACACCGCCAGACCCGCCAGCAGGACGACAAGATAACTGCCCGACCCGATCTGCGTCAGGGCGCCCAGAATGATGATCGACGAAATTGCGTTGGTGACCGCCATCAACGGCGTGTGCAGCGAATGCGCCACATTCCAGATCACCTGGAAACCCACGAAGATCGCCAGCACGAACACGATGAAATGCTGCATGAAGCTGGCCGGAGCCACAAGGCCGATACCAAGCAACAGAATTGCCCCGCCCGCCAGCAGTCCCACCTGATTGCGGGTCTGGCTCTTGAATGCGGCAAGTTCCGCGGCCCGCTTTTCCTCGGGCGTCAATTCGCGCGCCTTCTCCTTTTTCGGAGCGGCGGCGATCGCGGCGATCTTGGGGGGCGGAGGCGGGAAGGTGATGTCGCCACCGTAAACCACCGTCGCCCCGCGGATCACGTCATCCTCCATGTTGTGGTTGACCGTGCCGTCCTTGGCGGGCGTCAGATCGGTCATCATGTGGCGGATGTTGGTGGAATAAAGGGTCGATGCCTGCGCCGCCATGCGGCTGGCGAAATCGGTATAGCCCACGACCGTCACGCCATTGTCGCTGACGATCTTTTCGTCCTTCACCGTCAATTCGCAATTGCCGCCGCGCTCAGCCGCAAGGTCCACAATGACCGACCCCGGCTTCATCGCTTCGACCATATCCTTTGTCCAAAGGATCGGCGCATCGCGCCCCGGGATCAGGGCCGTGGTGATCACGATATCCATGTCCGGCGCCAATTCGCGGAACTTGGCCAGCTGCGCCTCGCGGAACTCAGGGCTGGACGGGGCTGCATAGCCGCCCGTCGCCGCGCCGTCCTGCGCCTCCTCGAATTCGAGAAACACGAATTGCGCGCCCATGCTCTCGATCTGCTCGGCGGTCTCGGGGCGGACATCGAAGGCATAGGTAATCGCGCCAAGCGATGTCGATGTGCCGACCGCGGCCAACCCGGCCACACCCGCACCGATCACCAACACCTTGGCTGGCGGCACCTTGCCCGCCGCAGTGATCTGCCCGGTGAAGAAACGGCCAAAGTTGTTGCCCGCTTCGATCACCGCGCGGTAACCTGCGATGTTGGCCATCGACGACAGCGCATCCATCTTCTGCGCGCGCGAAATACGCGGCACCATATCCATGGCGATCACATTGGCGCCCTTGGATTTGGCCAGTTCCATCAGCTTTTCGTTCTGACCGGGGTAGAAGAAACTGATCAGCAGTTGCCCCTCGCGCAGCCGCTTGGCCTCGGTCTCGGTTGGGGGGCGGACCTTGGCCACCACATCAGCCGCTTTGAACAATGCCGCCGCAGTCTTGACAACCTTGACGCCCGCCGCCTCGTAGGCCGCGTCGGGAAAGCCCGCCGCGATCCCCGCGCCACTTTCGATGGCGCAGTCATACCCCAGCTTCTGCAACTGAATCGCACTGTCAGGCGTCATCGCAACCCGCGATTCGCCCGGCTCAATCTCTTTCGGAGCCCCTATTTTCAAAGTCTTCCCCCTCAATTTGCCGCCAATACCCGTCCGCCCCATTAGCAAGGGGTGAAATATTTCACAACGGGAGTGATTGGCGACACATTATTACACAGACGCGCGCCATCGCCGTCATCTCCCCTGCATAAATGCCTCATAGGCGGGGAATGTCCAGTTGCCCGAAGGCGACGGCCCCGGGGTTGTTTCGCGCGTGCCACGGGTCTTGTGCCTGCGCGGCGGCCCGCTACGCTGGCGCGCGTCGCATCGGATGCAACCTCAGGGGGAGGATGGAATGGAACACAAAGGCAAACACGCACTTGTCACTGGTGGCGGCACCGGCATCGGACTGGGCATTGCGATGGCGCTGGCCGGAGCCGGGGCCGACGTCACGATCACCGGGCGCGATCTGGACCGCCTGCAAAAGATCGCCGATGGCCATCCGCGTCTGCATGCCCTGCAAATGGATGTCAGCGCCGAGGCGTCGGTCCGCGATGGCATCGCAGGCGCCGCCGCGGCGCGCGGCCCCGTCGCCATCTGCGTGGCAAACGCAGGCATCGCCGAACCCGCCCCGTTCAAACACGAAACCCTCGATCATTGGCGCAGCATCATGGCCACCAATGTCGATGGCGTTTTCCTGACCTTTCAGGCTGCTCTGGCAACGCTTGGCCCCGGTGATTGGGGCCGCATGATCGGCATCAGTTCAATCGCGGGCGTCCGGGGCCTGAAACACGCCATCGCCTACACCGCATCGAAACACGCGGTCATCGGCATGATCCGGGGCCTGTCCGAAGAATACATGGGCGGCGACGTCACCTTCAACGCGCTGTGCCCCGGCTACGTCGACACCCCCATCGTCACCCGCAACGCAGACGAGATCGCGACCCGTCAGGGGATCACCATCACCGAAGCGCGCGGTTATCTGGCCAAAGGCAATCGCCACCGGACCCTGCTGGAGGTCGACGAGATCACCGGCGCGGCGATGTGGCTCTGTTCCCACGCCGCACGCTCGGTCAATGGCCAGACCATCCAGATCGCCGGCGGTCAGGTCTCCTGATCCATCCGTTTCATCTTGGCCGAAAACTCCTCCCGGAGGGCCGCCCAGCCACCAAGGACCATCCATGACAGACTTCACCGCAACCCGCGCCATGTTCCACCTCCCCGATGGCATCATCTATCTGGACGGCAACTCGCTTGGCCCGTTGCCGATCGGCGCCCGCGAAAAGGCGCGTCAGGTTCTGGACGACGAATGGGGTGAGATGCTCATCACCGGATGGAACCGCGCCGGTTGGATGGCCCTGCCGCAGCAGCTGGGTGCCCGTATCGCGCGGCTGATCGGTGCCGAGGCGGACAATGTCATGGTGGGCGATACGCTGTCCACGCGGCTCTATCAGGCATTGGCCGCCGCCTTGGCCATGACCGACCGCAAGATCGTGCTCACCGATCACGGGAATTTCCCGTCCGATCTTTACATGGCGCAGGGCCTTCTCGATACGCTGGGTCAGGGGCATCAACTCCGCGTGGTCGCCCCCGAAGACGTGGCGGCAAACCTGACCGATGACGTCGCCGCCCTGATGCTTACGCAGATCGATTATCGCACCGGCCGGATGCATGACATGGTCGCGCTCAGCGCCGCCGCGCAAGCCTGCGGAACTGTCACCGTCTGGGATCTGGCCCATTCCGCTGGGGCCGTGCAGGTGGACCTTGCGGGGGCGAATGCCAACTTCGCCGTCGGCTGCACCTACAAATACCTGAACGCCGGTCCCGGCGCTCCGGCCTTCATCTACGTGGCGCCGCGCCATGCCGATACGGCCCATACGCTGTTGAACGGCTGGCTGGGTCATGCCGAGCCATTCGCGTTCGAACCGACCTACCGCCCCGGCCCCGGCATCACCCGCATGCGCGTGGGCACCCCCGCAATCATCCAGATGCGCATGCTGGAGGCGGCGATGGATGTCTGGGACCTGGTCGATATGGCCGATGTGCGCGCACAATCCGTGGCGTTGTGTGACCGGTTCATCGCGGGCGTCGAGGCCACCTGCCCCGCGCTTGCCCTTGCCTCGCCGCGCGACGCGGCCCAACGCGGAAGTCAGGTTTCGTTCCGTTTCGCCAATGGCTATGCCGCGATGCAGGCCCTGATCGCGCGCGGTCTGATCGGCGACTTCCGCGCGCCGGACATCATGCGCTTTGGCTTTACCCCGCTTTACATCGGACCTGACGACGTCGACGCCGCCGTGGCGATCATTGCCGATGTCATGGCGACCCGCGCATGGGATGCACCGCAATTTCACACGCGCCATGCCGTAACCTGAACCGGCCAACAGGTCGCGAAGCTGCGGACGGTATACCGTTGCATTCCGCCAAATAACTCATTTCATTGTATTTTTTCGTTTACTTGATGTCAAAATTTGCTAGGTGAAAAGATAACTTCTGCGATCGGACGCACCATGCCGCCTATCCAAGACCATCCGCTGCGCTATCAATTGGCCAATGAACTGCACGCGCGGCCGTTTCCGTCGCTTGCCTGTCCGGGTCAGGCGGTGTTTCTGGCGATCAAGCAACCGCGCGAGGCGGCCAAGCGGGACCGCAGCCTTGATCGCGCGCATCTGATCGCCCTGCTGGACCGCTTTGGCGCGCAGCATCCGCAGCCTGACGCCACCCATTATTTCGGGCAGATCGGGAAATATTTCCTGAAATGGGAACAACATACCGAATTCGTGACCTACACGGCCTTCACCGATCAAATCGGCGAACGCCCGTTCCATTCCGCCGCGTGGGATGTGTTCCCCGATGATTGGCTGGCGCAGGCACCCGGCATGCGCATCACATCGGCCCATATCCGTATCGCCAGCGAACCTGACGACGAGTCCGAGGTTGACGCGGCCCTTGCCGAATGGTTCGTCCCCGAAAGCTTGGCGGTCAGCCGCGTGCTTGACGATACCGCCATCATCGCCGGCGATTTCCGCATCGACAGCGCCGGCCACATGCGCTTTGCGGTCTTTACACCCGTTGAAACCGACGACCGCCGCATCGGTCGCATCGTGCAGCGCATCTGCGAGATCGAGACCTACAAGACGGTATCGATGCTGGGCCTGCCTCGGGCGCGCGATATTTCGCGCCGGATGGGCGAGATGGACGAAGAACTCAGCGCCCTTGTCACCGACATGACCGGCGATCTGTCCAAACCCGACGAAACGCTGGGTCAGCTTCTCAGCATCGCGGCCGAACTTGAAAAGCTTCAGACCGAAAGCGCATTCCGTTTCGGGGCGACCGGTGCCTACGAGGCCTTGGTAAACCAGCGTGTCAGCGTCCTGCGCGAAGAACGCTTTCATGGCCGCCAGACATTTGGCGAATTCATGATGCGCCGCTTCGATCCCGCGATGCGGACCATAAAGGCCACTGAACGGCGACTGCTCAGCATGACGGAACGCGCGATTCGCGCCGGTGACCTGCTGCGAACCCGCGTCGATGTGGATCGGTCCGCCCAGAACCAGGCATTGCTGGAAAGCATGGATCGCCGCGCCGACCTGCAACTGCGCCTGCAACGCACGGTCGAAGGCCTCTCTGTGGTCGCCATCAGCTATTACGCACTCAACCTTGTGGTCTACCTGCTGGCACCGTTGAGCGAGGCGGCGGGCATCAGCCGCACCACGCTGTCGGCGGCGGCGGTGCTGCCTGTCATCGGCGGTGTCTGGTTGATGGTGCGGTCGATCAGACGCTCGATGGAGAAGTAGGGCCAGCAATCATCAAGGCCGGATCGACGCGGCGTCTTACCCGCCCCTGAACCGGTTTGCGGTCACGGTCGCCGCAGCGCGCGCCGCATGATCTTTCCCGTCGCCGTCATCGGCAGACTGTCCGCCCGCACGAATTTGCGCGGGACCAGATGGGCGGACACCTTGTCACGCACCAGCCGCGCCAAGACTGCCTCAAGCCCATCCCACGCCGCACCTTCGCGCAACACGACATGCGCCACCACGATTTCTGTCCGGATCGGGTCCGGCTCACCGACCACGGCGGCCATCAGCACGTCGGGATGGCTGACCAGTGCCGTTTCAATCTCCACCGGACCAATGCGATACCCGGCCGAGGTAATCACGTCATCATCGCGGGAATGGAACCGCAACTGCCCATCCGCGCCGCGCGTCGCCAGATCGCCGGTGCGCAGCCAGCCATCCACAACCTTCTTTGCCGTCGCGGCGGGCTTGTTCCAGTATTCCAGAAACATAACCGGGTCGGGCGCACGCACGCAAACCTCCCCCACATCGCCGGTTCCGACCGCTCCGGTCGCATCGCGCAAGCTGACGTCATGCCCCGGCACCGGCAAGCCCATCGCGCCGGGAACGCGCGCCATGACCCCCGCGCAGGACGCAACGACAAGATTTGCCTCCGTCTGGCCGTAGAACTCGTTGATCTCGGCCCCCAACACATCGCGGCCCCAGTCAAGCAGGTCTCCGCCCAATGCCTCGCCACCAGAGCCAACGGCCCGCAGCCGCAGTCCGGTCGGTTCCGGCGCCTGCCGCATCAGACGCAAGGCCGTGGGCGGCAAGAACGCGTTTGAAACCCCTTCCTCGGTCATCAGGGCATAAGCCGCGCCCGGGTCGAACTTGGCAAAGCGGTGGCTGACCAATGGCACACCGTAATACAGGCACGGCAGCGCCATATCCATCAGGCCGCCGATCCACGCCCAATCCGCCGGGGTCCAACCCACATCGCCGGGTTGGGGGAACCCGCCTTGGCTCAATTCCATGCACGGCAAATGGCCGATCAAGAAACGGTGCGCGTGCAGCACACCCTTGGGATCGCCCGTCGTCCCCGACGTGTAGATCATCACGCCCGCATCGTCAGCGCGGGTCCGCACCGGGCGAAATCCCCGGGCGGGGGTGGCGATGGCCTCCGCAAACGCGGCGCTGTCGGTGTTCATCACATGGATAAGCCCCGGCAAATCGGTGCGCAACGCCGCGACCTTGTCTGCCTGCGCGGTATCGGTGATCACCACCTTTGCCCCGCTGTCCGACAACCGATAGCGCAGCGCGTCTTCGCCAAACAACGTGAACAGCGGCAGGCTGACCGCCCCCAACTTGTGCGCGGCGAAATGGGCGACCAAGACGGCGGGATGCTGGGCCAGCAACACCGCCACCCGGTCACCGCGCCCCACACCCATGGCCGCAAGCGTCACGGCCAGCCCATCAGACGCCCGCTTGAGCTGCCCATAGGTCCAGACCTGCCGCCCCGCAGCCCCGCGATGGATCACCGCAACCTTTTCTGGCGACACCGCCGCCCAGCTATCGCAACACACGTCCGCGATATTCAGGAATTCGGGGATGTTCCACGCGAACCCGGCGCGCAATGCCTCCAATGGCCCCAGTCTGGGAAACAGGCGGCGATCCAAGTGGGCCTAGCCCCCGGCAATCACGGTCAACGTCGGCAACGACGTCAGGCTCAGCCCCAGCGCCTGCAGTGCCGCCAGCGAAATCCGGCTGCCCGCACCCGCTGCACCGCCCGAAGGGCGCAGCGTCACCTCGGTCGATCGTCCATCCTCGGACACGACACTGCCGGGCATCTCAACGCTGACCAGCGACGTTTCCAGCCAAAGGCCCGGACTGGACGGGTCGCCAAGGCTGGCAACCGTGGTGCCCAGATATCCACTGGCGACCGCGGCAGGCGGCGCGGCGCCCCCGTCTGACGCGCCCGCCTCGGTGGCGGGCCGTTCCGTGGGGCGCGGGGTAGCGGCATCGGGGGCAACGGCGGTCGATGGCGCCGCGTCGCCGCCGCGCAAGAACGCCAGCCGGTCGCCACAGGCAGACACGGCAAGCACAAGGGTCAGGGAAATTACGGCATGTTTCATGAAACCCAGCCTAGGCCCATTCCCATTGCACGGCAACGTCCGGCACCCGCCCTTGCGCTGGGTTCCGCCACCCCCTAGCTTCCCACCATGAGCATGAGCATGACCGCCGCCCCCCTGATCGACCCATTCGCCCGCGCGATCACATATCTTCGCGTGTCGGTGACCGATCGCTGCGATTTCCGCTGCGTCTACTGCATGTCGGAAAACATGACCTTCCTGCCCAAGAAAGAGCTTCTGACGCTGGAAGAACTGGACCGCATGTGCACCACCTTCATCGGCCTTGGTGTCAAGAAGCTGCGTATTACCGGCGGTGAGCCATTGGTGCGCCGCGATATCATGACCTTCTTCCAGCGCATGTCGCGTCATCTGGACAGCGGCGCACTCCAAGAATTGACCCTGACGACCAATGGCAGCCAACTGGCGCGCTTTGCCGACGATCTTTTTGCTGCTGGCGTCCGCCGGGTGAACATATCGCTCGATACGCTCGACGACGCGAAATTCGCCGAAATCACCCGCTGGGGCCGTCTGAAACAGGTGCTGGAAGGCATCGACGCCGCGCAGGCCGCTGGCCTTCAGGTGAAGATCAACGCCGTCGCGCTCAAGGGGTTCAACGAGGATGAGCTGTTCACCCTGCAAGACTGGTGCGCCAGCCGCGACATGGGCCTCACGTTCATCGAGGTCATGCCGATGGGTGATCTGGGTAACGAAAACCGGCTGACGCAATACTGGTCGCTGAAGGATCTGCGCGCGCGGCTGGCCGAGCGGTTCACGCTGGTCGATCTTTCCGAGCGCACCGGCGGCCCGGCGCGTTATGTCCAGTTGGCCGAGACGGGTCAAAAGATCGGCTTCATCACGCCACTGACCCACAATTTCTGCGAATCGTGCAACCGCGTGCGCCTGACTTGCACGGGCGAATTGTATATGTGCCTCGGACAGGAAGACATGGCGGACCTGCGCGCGCCGCTGCGCGCCTCGGGCGATGACGCGCAGTTGGCGCAGGCCATCCGCGCCGCAATCGCGCGCAAGCCCAAGGGACACGATTTCGACTATTCGCGCGCGACCGTGGATGGCCAGATGACCCGCCACATGAGCCACACCGGGGGCTGAACCCGACGTGTGCCAACGCGCCGGACCGGGCGCAGGCCGATGTCCGCCATGGGGCATGATCACCCGTTGACCTCCACACCCCCGCCCCATAGACGCACGCTTTGCATTTTAGCATCTGGAGGCGCCGGAAATGGCAGTGACGGGCCACGCGCTAGGTATCGATTTCGGCACGTCGAATTCGGCGGCTGGGTATCTGTGCGACGGCAAGCCCCGGCTGATCGAGATGTCGCCGGGCCGCACAACCCTGCCGACGACGTTCTTTTTCGATTTCGAGACGCGGCAGACCCTGATGGGCGATCCGGCCAATCAGGCCTTGCTTGACGGCCATGACGGAAGGTTCATGCGGGCGCTCAAGCGCGTGCTGGGCACGTCGGTGATGCACGAAAAACGCCATATCCTGAACCAGAGCGTCACGTTCGTGGAGATCATCGCCCGCTTCCTTCGCCAGATCAAGACCCGGGCCGAGGCACAGACCGGCCTGAGGTTCGACCGGGCGCTTTCGGGTCGTCCGGTCGTGTTTCACGGCATCGACGACCCGCGGGAAACCCAAGCCGCAGCGGATCTGCGGGCCTGCTATCTGGCTGCCGGTTTCAGCGATGTCGATTTCATGCCCGAACCCGAGGCGGCCGCCATCGCAAACGGTGCGCTGGACCACGCGGGCGAGATCGGGTTGATCGTTGATATCGGGGGCGGCACCTCGGACTTTTCGCTGTTCCAAAGCGGTGCCCATGGTGTGACGATCATGGCCAGTCACGGTGTCCGCATCGGGGGAACCGATTTTGACCGCGCCATAAACATCGACCGCGTCATGCCATTGCTGGGCAAGGGAACACAGTTGCGCAAACTGTTCGGACCGGGCGCATCACCCGTACCCGGCGCGATCTTCAACGACTTGGCGACATGGGAAAAGATCCCCTTCGTCTATACCGCGCAAAACCGCCGCATGGTCGATGAAATGACCCGATTGGCCCATGAACCGGAAAAGATGGCGCGGCTGGCAGCGGTGCTGAGGGATGAACTTGGGCATGACCTCGCATTTGCCGTCGAACGCGGCAAGATTGCCGCAAATGGCGGCGACGCAGGGTCCGCCATCGCGCTGCACCAGATCGCGCCGGGCCTTGTCGCGCCCTTGTCATCCGACGCGCTGAACGCGGTACTTGCACCCTTTGCGATGCTCTTGCGCGACGGCGCGCACGAGACACTGCGCCGCGCGGATCTGAATCCCGCTCAGGTGAACCGCGTGATCTATGTTGGTGGTTCCAGCCTGATGTCGATGGTTTCGGACACCATGAAGGCGCTGTTTCCCGACGCCGGGCATTCATTCGCCGACGTGTTCACTGCTGTTGCCGACGGGTTGTCGGTTGCATCTGCACCCGGCCGTGGCAACGCCTGACCGATCGTCAATTCCACGAATTGAACGCGCGTCATGGACGGAATGCCAGATCCGTCCCCGGACCGGCATTCCATCCATCGGTGCGCGGGGCTGACCCCTCGCCCCCGTTCAGGCGGCGGGCATCCGTTTTTCCACGATTTCGGCCCACCAGCTGCATCCTGCAGGGATCGCCTCATCGTTGAAGTTGTATTTGGGATGATGCACGCTGGCCGTGTCGCCGTTGCCCATCAGGATGTAGGCACCGGGGCGGGCGATCGTCATGTAGGCGAAATCCTCACCCCCCATGACCAACGGCGCTTCCTCGCAATTGCCAGAAACCGACCGCGCCACATCCGCCGCGAACTCCGTCTGTTCCTCGGAATTGGCCATCACAGGATAGCCGCGCCGGTAATCCACCTGTGCGCTGCCGCCCATCATGGCGGCCGTCCCCTCGGCGATCTCGGTCAACCGCTTTTCGGCCAGATCGGCGATATCCGCGTCCATCGTGCGGACCGTGCCCCGCAGGTGCACCGTTTCGGGGATGACGTTATAGGCGTTCGACCCCGTCTCGAAGCTGGTGACGCTGACCACGATTTGCTTGATCGGGTCCGCATTCCGGCTGGCGATGGATTGCAGCGCCAAGACGACGTGGCTGGCCATTACTGTCGTATCAACGGTTTCATGCGGTTTCGCGGCGTGCCCGCCTTTGCCGGTCAGGTAGATGTCAAACTGCGCCGTGGCGGCGAAGAACGCGCCGGGCCGGATGGCGAAACTGCCGGTCGGCATCCCCGGCCAGTTGTGCATCCCGTAAACCTCGTTGATTTTCCAGCGGTCCATCATGCCGTCATCGACCATTTCCTTGCCGCCGCCGCCGCCTTCCTCTGCCGGTTGGAAGATGATCGCGACCGTCCCGTCGAAATTCCGTGTCTCCGCAAGGTATTTGGCCGCGCCCAACAACATGGCGGTATGTCCGTCATGGCCGCACGCATGCATCGCGCCCGGCGTCTTGGAGGCATAGTCCAGCCCGGTTTCCTCGGTCATCGGCAGGGCATCCATATCGGCACGCAGGCCGATGGTCTTGCCCGAGGTGTTCGTCTTGCCCTTGATAATGCCGACCACACCCGTGCGGCCAATGCCGGTCACGATCTCGTCGCAGCCGAACTCCCGCAGTTTTTCGGCAACCAAAGCGGAGGTGCGGTGGGTATCGAACAGCACTTCGGGATGTTCGTGGATATCGCGCCGCCATGCGGTGATTTCGGGCAGCAACTCGGCAAATCGGTTCTTGACGGGCATTGGTAGTCTCTCCTTGTTGGTCAGGCGGCGGGCATGCGTCGCTCGGCGATTTCGGCGAAGAAGCTGCACCCGAATGGGATCGCCTCGTCGTTGAAGTTATACTTGGGGTGATGGCACATGGCACTGTCGCCATTGCCAAGAAAAACATAGGCGCCGGGGCGTTCCTCCAGAAAATAGCTGAAATCCTCCGACGGCATGATCGGCTTTGCCGTGTCGTCCACCTTGACGCCCAGCGCGCGGGCGGCCTCGGCGGCGCTGGCCACGGCGGACGCATCGTTGACGGTGACGGGATAGCCGGGCATCCAGATCACCTCGGCCTTGGCGCCGAATGCACTGGCGGTGTCTTCCGCCACACGGCGAACGCGCTCTTCGGCAAATAAACGCATGTCAGGGTCGAGGCAGCGCACCGTCCCCTCCATCCGCGCGGTTTCGGGGATGATGTTGGAGGCGTTCGAATCCGTCTTGAACGTCGCCACCGTCAGCACCACACGCTTCAACGCATCGATATTGCGCGATACGATGCTGTGCAGGCTCACCACGATCTGTGACGCGACCAACACGGTATCGACCGCATTATGCGGTTCCGCCGCGTGGCCACCCTTGCCCGTGACAATGATCTCGAATTCGTCGGACGATGCCTGCAACGGCCCCGCACACGTGGCAAAGTCGCCAGCCGGAATGCCCGGCGCGTTGTGGATGCCGTAGAACTCGTCAATCTTCCAGCGGTCCAGAAGACCATCGTCGATCATCGCCTTGGCGCCTGCGCCGCCTTCTTCCGCAGGTTGGAAAATCAAGACCACGGTGCCATCGAAATTCCGCGTCTCGGCCATGTATTGCGCGGCCCCCAACAGCATCGCGGTATGCCCGTCATGGCCGCAGGCATGCATCACGCCGGGTGTCTTGGACGCATAGTCCAATCCCGTGATCTCATGAATCGGCAGCGCATCCATATCCGCGCGCAACGCCACCGCGCGACCCGACGCATTGGCCTTGCCCCGGATGATCCCGACCACGCCCGTGCCGCCGACCCCCTCGGTCACCTCGTCACAGCCGAAGCTGCGCAGTTTGTCCGCGACGAACGCGGCGGTCTTGTGCTCGGCATAGCTGAGTTCGGGGTTTTCATGCAGTTCCCGCCGCCATGCGGTGATTTCGGGCAGCAATTCTGCAAAGCGGTTCTTGATCGGCATGGCGTCTGTCTTTCCTTGCTAGTGTCGCAATGGCATCTGCTGTTCGGCCAAGGTGGCAAACCAGCTACACCCGGCTGCGATCGCGTCATCGTTGAATTCGTAGGTCGGGTGGTGCAACGCGGCACTATCGCCATTTCCGACAAAGATGAAAGCGCCGGGGCGCTCGGTCAGGAAATCGGCGAAATCCTCGCCACCCATCACGGGGGCAATATCGGTCTGGACGGCGCCGGCCACGGCCTGCGCTGCCGCGATGGCATGGGCGACGGTTTCGGGCGCATTGATCGTGGGCGGCACGCATGGGCGATATTCCAGCACCGCTTCGGCACCGCAAGCGGCGGCGGTGGCGCGCGCGACTTCGTCAATCCGCGACCGGATCAGGCTTTGCACCTCGGGATGCAGGTAGCGCACGGTGCCTTTCAGCACCGCTTCGCCCGCGATCACGTTATGCGTATCGCTGTCTGTATGCAGCGCGCAGATCGACAGGACCGCAGGCTTCAAGGGGTCGACATTCCGCGCCACGATCTGTTGCAGCGCCATCACCACCTGAGCGGCCGCGACGGTGGTATCGACCGTCTGGTGCGGCATGGCACCATGCCCCCCCTTGCCGCGCAGGCGAATGTCAAAGAAATCGGCCGCCGCCATCAATGGCCCGACGCGGGTGGCAAAACTTCCCACCGGCAGGCCCGGCCAATTGTGCATGCCATAGATCTCCTGAACGCCGAAACGGTCCAGCATGCCGTCATCCACCATGGCGCGCGCGCCACCCCCGCCTTCCTCGGCGGGTTGAAAAACCAAGACCACGGTGCCGTCAAATGCCCTCGTCTCGGCCATGTATTGCGCGGCCCCCAGCAACATGGCGGTGTGCCCGTCATGGCCGCAGGCATGCATCTTGCCCGGTGACGTGCTGGCATGCGCCAACCCCGTCGCCTCCGTTATCGGCAGCGCGTCCATGTCCGCGCGAAACCCGATCACCCGGCCCGAGCCTTTGCCACGCCCATGGATCACGCCGATCACGCCGGTCTTGCCCACACCCTCCACCACATCATCGCACCCGAAATCGCGCAGCTTCCGGGCCACCATGGCCGCCGTTCGATGCTCGGCAAAACGCAACTCGGGATGGGCGTGGATGTCCTGACGCCACGCGATGATCTCGGGCAGCATCTCGGCCAGTCGGTTCTTGATCGGCATCGGCGCATCCTCCTCAGGCGGCGGGCATCCTGCGTTCCACCAGTTCGGCGAAAAAGCTGCACCCATAAGGTATGGCATCGTCGTTGAAGTTGTAGGCCGGGTGATGCACCTTGGCGCTGTCACCGTTGCCGACGTTGATGAACGCACCGGGCCGTTCCAGCAGCATATAGCTGAAATCCTCGGCGCCCATGCGCGGCGGGCGTCCGTAATGCACACGTCCCTGCCCCGCCACGGCCTCGGCGACATCCGCCGCGATCCGGGCGTTTGCCTCATGATTGACGGTCACGGGATACCCGCGCTCGTACCGCAGTTCCGCCGTGCAGCCATACGCCTCGGCGGTCGCGGTGATAAGCGCGCATACCCGTTCCTCCGCCAGATCCCGCACACCCTCGTCCAGCGTGCGCACCGTGCCGCGCACCAAGACGGATGCCGGGATCACGTTGAACGCCTCGGAACTGGTCTTGATCGTGCAAACCGAAACGACGATCTGCTTCAAAGGGTCCACGTTCCGGCTGGCCACGGTTTGCAGTGCCATCACCATGGCGCAGGTCGCCGGGCTGGGGTCGATGCAGTTGTGGGGCTGCGCCGCATGGCCACCCTTGCCCACGATCGTCACCTCGAACTCGTCCGCCGCCGCCATGATCGGGCCGGGCGCCACGCCGAATTCCCCGACAGCCAACCCCGGCTCGTTGTGCATGCCATAGACTTCCTTGATGCCAAAACGGTCCATCATCCCATCATCGACCATGGCCTTGCCGCCTGCGCCGCCTTCCTCTGCCGGTTGGAATATCAGGCAAACAGTGCCATCAAAATTCCGCGTCTCGGCAAGGTATTTCGCGGCCCCCAGCAACATCGCGGTGTGCCCGTCATGACCGCAGGCGTGCATCTTGCCCGGCGTGGTGCTGGCATAATCCAGCCCCGTCACTTCATCCATCGGCAGCGCGTCCATATCCGCACGCAGGCCCACGCATTTCCCGGCCGTATCCGTCTTGCCCTTGATCACGGCGACAATGCCTGATCGGCCAATCCCCGTCACGATCTCGTCGACACCAAAGCTCTTGAGCTGCGATTCGACGAACGCGGTGGTTTGCGGCAGGTCATACTGCAGTTCCGGGTTCGCGTGGATCTGACGCCGCCATGCGGTGATCTCGGCGTGCAGTTCGGCAAGGCGGTTCTTGACTGGCATGGGAAAGGTCCTTGAATTGGCAGAATGACAGTGTGTCCATACAGGATCGGCGCCGCAAGCGTTTCAGGGGCCGGGACCGGGACGTATGGGCGAGCCGTCTGAAAAACGGGCAAACCGG